>Ga0080013_1001529_pt1 | contig 30306 bp, 47 predicted proteins | sample ETNvirenome_6_85_FD_69236 | JGI IMG/M metagenome (GOLD analysis project Ga0080013, IMG submission 69236) | Marine viral communities from the Pacific Ocean - ETNP_6_85 (SPADES assembly) (version 2) | ecosystem: Environmental > Aquatic > Marine > Oceanic | place: Pacific Ocean | collected 2013-06-19 | reverse complement strand
ATAGATAAAACAACAGATGCATATTTAGAGGAGATAAGGAGAAAGAATTTAGAAAATAGGGCTCGGGAGATTGAAGATGCTAATAAACATTTTGATGAAATGATGTTAGCTGAAGGATTGACTGGAGATGAAAAGATGCAACTCTTAATAGACCATCAGGAAAACATTAAATCAATTAATAAAGTATATGATGATGAAGAGCTAGCTGTAGAAGATGAAAAATTAGCAGCTAAACTTAACGCATTAACAAGTTCTTTAGATGCTATTTCCGCTAATATGGATGCTAGAGTTTCTGAGTTAGATAATGCAATGAATAGGGAGTTGGAGATGGAAGGACTTACAGAAACACAAAAAGAGGACATACAAGATAAATTTCAAAAGAAAAAAGATAAGATAGCAAAAAGACAGAAAGCAATTTCAGCAGCTCAAGCAGTAATTGAAACTTACAAATCAGCTACAGCAGCATATTCATCTATGGTGGGAATACCTGTAGTTGGTCCTGTTTTGGCTCCTATTGCAGCAGGTGCAGCTATAGCGATGGGATTAGCTAACGTAAGACAAATCTACGCTCAAGATGTAGGAGGTGGAGGAGGAGGTGGAGGAGGAGCTCCAACAGCAGCATCATCACCAGCTCCAAAAACAGGTTCTTTTACTTTATCAGGAGAAGCAGATAAACAAGATACAATCAAAGCGTATGTGGTTACTGATGAGGTTACGGACTCCCAATCACAACTTGAAGATATTAGACAACAAGCGACAATATAATATAAAAATAAAATTATGGCAAAAAAGAAATTAAAAAGAAAACCTTTTAAAATTACAGAGTTAGTAATTAGTGATGATTCAAGCGAATTAACTATTGATGCAATATCTTTAGTGTCTCAACCTGCAATTGAAGTTGATTTTGTATATTTTGGTAAAGAAAAGAACAATTTAACTCTTGCAAAAGTGGATGAGGACAAAAAAATGTTAGTTAGTCCTGCTCTTATTCCTAATAAACAAATTTACAGATATGATGCATCAAAAGACCAAGATTATTATGTATTTTTCTCAAAAGATACTGTTCAGAAAGCTAGTGAGCTCTATTTGAAAAATAATAATCATCATAAGGCTACTTACGAACATCAAGATAGAGTAGGAGGAGTCTTAACAGTTGAAAGTTGGATAATAGAAGATTCTAAAAAAGATAAATCAAATCTTTACGGATTTAATCTACCTGTTGGAACATGGATGGTAAAAATGAAAATTGAAAATGAAGATATGTGGGAAAGAATAAAATCAAAAGAACTTAAAGGAATTTCTATTGAAGGTTATTTTGTGGATAAGATGCAGTCAATGAGTGAAACAGAAGTTACAGAGGAAAACATACTAAATGCTCTATCTGATATTTTGAAAATCAAATAAGTATATTTTATTTCCTTTATATAGTACATTAATGTAAAACAAATCATAAAAAATTATTATGGAAATCAAAGACAAAATTTTAAAAGCCCTAGGACTTTCTGAGGAAATCAAACTAGGGTATCAAGCGAAATTAGAAGATGGTACAATAATAACTTCTAGTGCTGATGAATTAGCAGCAGGTGTTGATATATCTATCCTTATGGAAGATGGTACGTCTGTACCTTTACCTGTTGGGGAGTACAAAACAGATGATGGTGTAGGTTTCTCAGTTACAGATGAAGGTACTGTTGCTGAAATTTACGAAGAAGAAACAGAGGAAGAAACAGAGGAAGTAGAAGCAGCAGAGGAAGAAACAGAAGAAACTCCTGTAGAAGAAGTGGTTGAAGAAGCTGTAGCAGTTATTGAAAGTAATGTAGATGTAGTTGCTGAAGCAATTAATGAAGCTACTCCAGAAGAAGTTACTCCTGAAATAGCTCAAGCAGCAGCAGAAGCAGCTGTAGCAGCAATAACTCCTGTAGTAGAGGAAGAAGTTGCTTTAGATTCTCAAATTGCTGAATTAACTGCAATTTTAAAAGGAGAATTAAATTCTGTAAAAGCAAAATTAAGTAAAATAGAAGAAAAAGCTGGAGGAGAACCTATTACAGCTAATAAATTTTCTAAAAAAACAAAAGAGAAAAAAGTAAATTACAAGAATTTAAGCTCTAAAGAGAGATTCTTTCATAATTTAGAAAACATACAAAATTAATTAATTAAAAACTAAAAACAAAAAGACATGGGATATTCAATCACATCAAACTACGCAGGAGAGCACGCTGGACAATACATTGGAGCGGCAATGCGTAGTGCAAAATCATTAGAATACTTAACAGTATTAGAAAATGTGAAATTCAAAAGAAACATCACAAAAGTTGCAGGAGCATCTTTAATTAAAGACGCTACTTGTGATTTTTCAGATGCAGGAACACTTACTTTAACAGAAAGAGTTCTTAATCCAAAGGAATTACAAATTAATGTAGACCTTTGTAAAAAAGATTTATTAGCTGACTGGCAATCGGCTCAAATGGGAGCTGGTGCATGGAACAGAGATATGAGTTCTGACTTCTCTGCGTTTGTAGTTTCTCACTTATCAGATACAATTGCTGATTGGATAGAGCAAGTACTATGGACAGGAAATGATAGCGACCCTGGTTCAATCACAGGACTTTTAACAACAGGTGGTGTTGGAACATTAGACGCTGACACAGCAGTAGTAGAAGCTGATAACTCAGGTGGTGCAGGTACTGCTCACAATGCAACAAACATAGATGAGAATTTAGGATTGGTTTTAGCGTCAGTACCTGTTACAGTTTACGGAAAGGAAGATTTATATATCTACATGGGAACAACTGCATATAGACTATATATTGAGAATCAAGCAACTGCAGGATTCCAAAATTTATATTCTATGAATGATGCTTTTATTCCAATGTATAACGGAGTAAAAATTGCTCACTGTCCTGGGATGCCAGCTAATCAAATGGTAGCAGGTCAAAAATCAAATATGTTCTTTGGAACAGATTTAGTTTCTGATACTACTGAAATTAGAATGTTAGACATGAGTGCTTTAGATGGTTCAGATAATGTTAGAGTTGTTGCTAAATTTACAGGTGGTGTTCAACACGGACAAGGTTCAGACATCGTAAGACAAGACTAATTATTAACTAAAAACCTAAAAGAAAATGGCATGTAATTTAACAAAAGGAAGAAATTTAACTTGTAGAGATGGAATAGGAGGAGTAAAAGCTATCTATTTCGCTCAACATACAGAATTAACTTCCTATGTAGCAGCATCAGGAGAAATGACTGACCTTGATTTAGGTAGTGGAGATGATATCTATAAATATTTAGTAAAGAGAGGAACGGCTGGAGTTACAGAAACTGTAAATCCTAGTTCAGAGAATGGAACAATTTTCTATACTCACTCTTGCAATTTGAAACTTCATGACTTAACAAAAGAGGACCAAAATCAAATAAAACTATTAGGACAAAACAGATTGGTAGTTTTTGCTGAACTTAATCAATTAACTTCAACAGGAAAGAATGTAATCTTAGCAATGGGCTTAGATAATGGAATGGAATTATCAGCTGGAACAGCAACCTCAGGAGTAGCTTTGGGAGATATGGCAGGATATGACTTGACTTTTGAGGCACAAGAGCCTAATGCAATGCAAGTTGTAGCGGACTACACATCAGCACCATTTGACAATGGAGCGTTTACTTTCAATTCAATAGTTACTAGCTAATTATTAGTTGATTATATATTTAAAAGAAGGGTGGCAATTTAGTCACCCTTTTTTTATTTAACTTTGTAAAAAAAAATTATGAAAAAATTAAAAAAAGAATATAGAGGAGTTATTTTAAGAATTAGTGGAAGAAATATTATATTAGATAATATAAATCCTAAAGACGCAAAGCCTATGGGGTTAGAAAAGTATTTTGAAGGTTCGGAAAGTAAACCTAAAAAATCAAAACCTACTGATAAATTAAACGGACAATTAGACAATACAAATAATTAAGTCTTTATTCCTTTATATAGTATGATACACGGAACTTACGGTAGTAATGTAACAAGTTATTTAAGTTTATTAGAAAGTAAAATTAATACATCAGTAGTTGATTCTAAATTGAGATGGTTATTTAAGTTTACTAATGATATGACTAAGACTGTAAAATATAGTTATGGAAGGCTAACAGGAGGAATAGTAAATGATAGATATGTTAAAAATGAGTTTTTACACAACACAACAGAAGGTGTATTTTTAAGTCAAGTAAATTTCAAGCCTTACGGATATTGGAGTTATGAAGTTTATGAGGTTAGTTGGATAGGTCTTCCAGGTTTAGGAGCAGACACAGCCCCACAAACAGAAACTCAAGTATTATCTGTAGCTGATGAAAATGGAGTAGTACAAGGGAAAGTTCATGAAGGGAAATTATATATTACTGAAACATCAGGTTCAGAACAAATACAATATACAGAACATACAGAATCAACAACAAATTATTTATACGCAAATTAAAATATAAAAAATGGCAAATCAACAAGAACTATTATCAGAACAATTAGGGAAAGGAGGAGTAACAATCATTGAGGACACAGATGCAATAGCAGCGGTAACAGGAACAAGTTATTATGCGGTTCATTTTCCGGTTGAATCAGCAGTTGCGTCTATGGTTACAGGTTCAAATGTAACAGGAGATGATGCTGATTTAGTTAGAACCTATGCAGCTGGTACAGTATTGTTTCTTAACTTTACAGCTATCACTCTTGGAAGTGGACTAGCTCTAGTATATAAGAATGATACTCTCTAATGAAATTAGCTTTAAGTAATAGTTTAAAACAAAGGGGTGGGGCTTGGACTCCTGCTAATATATCTAGTCTAATACATTGGTACAGGTATGATACAGGTATTACAAAAGATGGAAGTAATATTATTTCAGAATGGGCAGACCAAAAAGGAAGTAATAATTTAGAAGCTACTGGAGCAGAGGGGGTAAGTCCTTTATATGCAAGTGGAGCAGTACATTTTGACGCAGCGGGAGATATACTAACTTTTGACCCTGCTTTGTCTTTAGGTACATTTTCTTTTTACTGTAGAGTTGAGAGTAGCGATATGACTAGTGATAGTCTTTATGAAACTGGCAGTACAAACTTCTTTCAAATAAAAACATCTAGTGAAATAAGAGTAAAGATAGGTGGAGGAGTTAGACATGATATAAGTTCAGGACTTAGCTTTTCAAATGATACAAAATATAATATAGGATGGGAAAGAGAAGATACAGGAAGCACTACTAACGACCAGATGTTTGTATCTGTAGATGGAGTAAATAAACCTTTTGATTCTGGTAGTGGTACTCTTGCGATTACTACAGCTCTTGTAGTTACAACATTTGGGAAACCTGCTGTAGAGAATAAATTTTACGAAATTGTTATTTGTAATGATTCCCTAAGTGCATCAGACAGAGTAAAATTAAATACTTACCTTAATAAAATATAATGGAGAATATATTAAATATTAATCTTGAAACTCAAACAGCGCCTGCAATTAAAGAATCAAGAGGTAAGGATTGGATAGAATATGGAACTAATGATGGAGAATATCCTAATTTATATCCTCAATTTTTAATTGATTTATATTACAACAGCTCAACTCATTCTGCTATCATAAATTCTACAAGAGATATGATAGCTGGAGAAGGTATTACTTGTGAAGAACACGAAAATACAGAGGCTTATGTAAAACTAAAACAATTCATAAATAATGCTAATGGTAAAGAAACATTACATGATGTTATGAAGAAATGTGCTTTTGATTATAAGTTACAGGGAGGATTTGCTTTAAATGTTATTTGGAATCAAACTCGTACTGAAATTTCAGAAGTCTATCATCTGCCTGTTGAGAAACTCCGAGCTGGTAAACCTAATGACAGAGGAATAGTAGATACTTATTATATTTCTAGTGATTGGGGTAATGTAAGAAAACATCCACCTCAAGCAGTACCAGCTTTTAATTTAAATGATAGAACATCGCCTAGTCAAATTATATATGATGGAGATTATAGTCCTAGTATGGACATATATTTTACACCAGATTATACTGCAGCTTGTAATTGGGCACTCGTAGACCAAAGAGTTGCAGAATTTCATCTTTCAAATATACAACATGGATTTTCAGGAAGTTATTTCATAAGTTTTGCAAATGGAACTCCAACTGTTCAGGAGAGAAACGAAATAGAGAGAAGTATCATAAACAAATTTACAGGAGCGTCAGCAAGTGGGAAGATAATTTTAAGTTTCTCAGATGACCAAACTAAAATACCTACAATAACTCCTATTGCTGTTTCAAATGCAGATAAACAATATCTAGCTTTACAAGAGTTATTAGTTCAGAATATTCTAACAGGACATAGAGTTACAAGTCCTATGTTGATGGGAATAAAAAATAATACAGGATTAGGAAATAATGCAGATGAATTAAATCAAGCTTTTGAAATTTACTTAAATACGGTCATAAAACCTTATCAAGATAGAATATTAAGATGTTTTGGGAAGATATTTGATGTAAACGATATGAACCTTCCTGTTGAAATAATACAGAACAAACCTATTACAACTCAATTTACTATTGAGGATATGAAAGCAGTAATGACACAAGATGAAATCAGAGAGGAGTTAGGATTACCTCCGTTAGCATCTGATGAGGTGGTAGAGGAAGATGAGTACAGAAAAATGAGTAGTAATAAACCTTTATTAGATTGGATAGATGCTCATGGAGAGGATGTTCCTAATGAAGATTGGAAATTATTATCAGATGAAATAGTTGAAGATGAGCATGAGGATTTTGATTTTGAATCAGAATTGAATGAATTACATAAGGTAGAATTTGCATCAGCAATAAGTACAGATACTAATATAGATGAATCAGATATTGAAGGAGTAGATGCTCAAGATGGAACAGATAGAGGACATAATCTTTATAAAGTAAGATATAGATATTCAACTGCAATTAGTGCTGGGAACTCTAGGGATTTTTGTAGAAGTATGTTAGGTGCAAATAAAATATATAGTAAAGACCATATCAAAAGTATGAACAGTGAAACATTTAATAAAGGATTTGGTCCAGGTGGTAAAAGTCCTTATTCTATTTGGCTCTACAAAGGAGGTCCTCAATGTGGTCATTATTGGAGGAGAGAGATATACTTCTTTAAGTTAGGAGTAGCAACAGGAACAGATATATCAGACGCAACTAAAATAATAACAACAACCGAAGCTCGTAGTAATGGATTCTATCCAAAAGCAAATGATTCAAAAGTATCACGAGCGCCTAAAAATATGCCTAATAACGGATATAAGAATCCACGATAAAAAATTAAAACTATGAGAACAAAAGAAAAATTTTACGATAACCTAAATAACTTTAATATAAATAATAAAATAGATAGGTTTGAACTTAAGGATATGGCTACACTAAAAAGTTTAGCTGGAGATGCTATTGAAGCTGGTAGAGAAATTGATGAAGCTTATAATGATGTTACTTGGTATAATGATAGCAAGACAAAGGAGATGAGAGAAGATGTAATATATGAAAAGGAAAATTTAAAAGATGCTTTTGATGAAGTTGATTATTATCAAAAAGAAATATCAGAAACAGAAACTAGATTAGAAAAGGAAAAAACGAATCTTAAAAAATGGAAAGATGATTTGAAATTTGCAGGACAACAAGCAAAAGAATTTCAAGCAGATGTAAAAAAATCGGAATCAAAAGAGAAAGATTATTTGAAAGATAAACAAAAAGTAGATGCTAGATATAAAAAAGCTTTATCACAAGGAAATAATATAGCAGGAAAATTAAAAGGAGCTATCTCTCAATTTAAAACAGGTGCAGAAAAAATAGGAGTTGATGTAAATACATCTCAATTTGAAACAGCTTTGAAAAATTTAGAAGGAAATCTATAAAAATTAAGTAATGGCAAACTATGTTTTATTTGTAAGTGAGAACAAGATTAAGGACTCTACAGCTCTTGGAGGGAATATAGACAATGAGTTCATAGTTCCTTATCTAAAAGTTGCTCAGAAGAAGTATATAGAAACTAAGCTTGGTACAGACTTATTTGAATCTTTACAAACTAAGATAACTGCAGGTTCTTTAGCTGGTGTTTATCTAACTCTTGTAGATGACTATATACAGGACGCTTTGGTACATTGGGGGTTTTACGAGTGTTTACCATTTTTAAGAGTTAGAGTAGCAAATAATGGTATTGGAGTAAAGACATCAGAAAACTTAGAAAGTCTATCACAAGAAGATTTACACACATTGAGAGAGGAGATACGAAATACTGCTGAATTTTATACAGAAAGATTAGTTGATTATCTTTGTAATAACAATTCAAGCTATCCTGAGTATAGTACAAATACAGGAGAAGATGTTAGACCAGATAAAAATGTATTCTATTCAGGACTAAATACAGAACGAGTAACATATAGAGGAGGGAAGATTACTTTAGATGATTTTTTACCACCTACTAATTAATGAAAAATAATTACAAACCGAAAGCAAAGAACGAAATTGCTTTGAAAACATACATAAAAGATGCCACTAAAAAGAGTAACAACAGAAATAGCAGAAGTAACAACAGTCAATGCATCCGTTCTAGGAATAACAACATTCGGTGATTTTGAGCTTGTCTTAAAATTATTATTATTAGTTTTGTCTATCGGTTATACTATTGCAAGGTGGAGAACACACTGCAATAATAATAGAAAATGAAATCATATAAAAATTTTAATAGTTCTGAATTTGATTCTCCTGACTTAAAAGGAAGTGGAGAGAATATGAAGGATGAATTTATGACTCCATTACAGGAAGCTCGTATTATAGCAGGTATTCCTTTCCGTATTACTTCTGGATTCAGAACACAAGAATATCATGATGATTTAGGTAGGAGAGGGTACAAAACTTCAAAGAGTAGGTCAGCACATCAAGATGGATATGCGGCTGATATTTCCTGCAAAGATAGTAAAAAAAGATGGTTGATTGTAAATGCTTTATTATTTGCTGGATTCAATAGAATTGGAATAGCATCAACCTTTATTCATGTGGATAACAGTCCGAAAAAGACACCTAATTGTATTTGGACTTACTAATATTAATCAAAAATAATTAAAATGAAAGAATGGCTCATCAAACAAATGTTTTCAAGTAAAAAGTTTTGGTACGCAATCGGTAGTATCGTAATACCGGCAATTGTAACTTATTTAGGAGTATCTCCTGAAACAGCACAAGAAATCTTTTACGCAGCTTTGACTCTTATTGTAGGTCAGGGAATCGCAGATAGTAAAAAGTAAATGAGAGACAACCGATATAGGTTGAACCCTCAAGAAATTCATGTTTTAGAAAATATGCGCAAGCAGGAGGTTCGGAATGTCCTTGTCATTGGGGATTTGCACGAACCTTTCTGTTTGGATGCATATTTGAATTTTTGTTATAACGCATATCTAAAATATAATTGTAATCAAGTAATCTTTATTGGAGATATTATAGACAATCATTTTAGTTCCTACCATGAAACTTCTGCTGATGGTATGGGAGGAGCTGATGAGTTGGAGTTTGCTATCAAAAGAATTGCAAGATGGTACAAAACTTTTCCTGAAGCTACTGTAATAATTGGGAATCATGATAGAATAATAATGAGGAAAGCACAAACTTCTGCTATTCCTAGTAAGTGGATAAAATCATATAAAGAAGTATTAGAAGTTCCTAATTGGGAATTTGTGGAGAGATTTGTTCAAGACAATGTGCAATATATTCATGGAGAAGGAGGTACGGCAAGAACAAAATGTCGTGCCGATATGATGAACACCGTTCAAGGACATCTGCATACACAATGTTTTACGGAGCACTATGTAGGACAAAATTACAGAGTATTTGGTACGCAAACCGGATGTGGAATTGACCACGAAAGTTACGCAATGGCGTATGCTAAATATGGAAAAAAGCCTGCAATCGGAGCTGTGGTTGTAGCAAATAATGGAACTCTACCTATAAATCTCTTAATGGAATTATGAGAAAGGAAGATTTACAAATATTTGGTATTTATCTACTAATTATAATATTAGTCATATATTTTAATTTATAACACCCCCCTGTTCGTTTTAAGACACTTTTACCGATAACTAATATATTAATATTACTAGAGCCTAAAGTCCTTTAGAAGTCCTTATATTAATTACTGTATAATTGTTAATAACTTTACAAAAAAGTTGTTAAAAATTGTACTATGTAAATCCTATTTGTTATTTTTACAATATTAATCAATAAATAAAAACAATGACAAAACGAACACCAGAACAAATCGAACAGGACATCTTACGAATAGAGGAGATGGACAACAAAAAGACAGATTTAATTGACCAACAAGAAACACTCAAAGAAATCTGTCAAAATGTTAAATATGTAAATTCAGAAATATTATTTGATGTGATTATACACAAAGCAACAGTTTATGAAAAAATATCTAAAAAGTTTTATAAAAGAGAAATTGAATGTATTAAAGATGGATATATAAAAGATGGAGAATATTGGAATAATACAGCATCAGACCATGCTAAATTTGCTAAGGAATTAAGAGATATGATGACACAAGTTATCAGAACACAGAAAAGTGAAAACCTCTTAATTCAAGCTAATACAAAAATGGGAATATGAAAGTATATAATATGACAAGTCCGAAAGGTAATAAAATAGCAAATCAATTTGAAATATATGACAAGAAAGGTAGATATTTTCAAAGTTATAATTCAATAATAGTATTTATAAATAATAAAGGACAAATTTATTTAGATAAATACTACTGGGATTATTCAACTACAACAGGTAAATACAGGAATATGTTTCTAGGAGATTGGGGAATAGAGGAAACTAGAGAAAAAATTGCTAGTGGAGAATATAAACTTAAAAACCTAAACAAATGATAGCTAAAGACTACTACTATAAAGGAGGTACAACAATGGTAACTAGAACAGACTCTTATACTGGTTATGATTTTCAAGATGAAAAGAATACTGATACTCGTGTAAGGTATGTGGGAACAGATGAGGAAATTGAAATACTACATAAAAAATTTATATCTGAAAATAAATACTTATATTTAGATGAGGTATATCCTTATGAGGTGCCAAAGAAAGGAACATATTGGTACAAACATCATTGCTGGGGAACAGCAAAAGAGTACAAAGAAATTATGAAAAAAACATCTCTAAAATTAAAAGAATATAATAACAAATATAAACAAGTAGGTTCGTTTATAGCAAATTAAAAATTATGACTTGTAAAAAATGTAAATGTAAAGAAACAGAAACGGTAATCAAAAACCTGCATGATATAAATACTATGTGGTTGTCAGAAGATAACGAAATGATGCTACATGGTAAAGATGAATTTGGTAATGATTTTGAACTAACATTAAATACTATAGAGTTATTAGAGTGGCTTGATATTCCGTACATGAAGGAGAGAGCTATCGAGTATATAAATAATCTAACTAATTTAACATAAATAAAGAGGAAGCTGAAAATCTTAAAAAGAGTAAGCAAAAATAAATATATAATTATGAAAGGAATAGTAGTAACAGGAAACAATGAAAGCAAAAGAGAAATCGTACCTAGTGGTACTCACATCGCAAGGTGTTATTCAATGATACATATTGGAACAGTCGAATGGGAGTATAATGGTGAAACAAAATACACAAACAAAATCAGAATAACTTTTGAACTCCCACATGAATTAAGAGATTTTTCAGGAGAGGAAAAACCGATGGTTATTAGCAAAGAATACACAATGTCTTTACATGAGAAATCTAATCTTAGAAGGGACTTAGAGGGTTGGAGAGGTAAATCATTTAGTAATCAAGAATTGTCTAGTTTTGATGTAACAGATATATTAGGAAGTCCTTGTAATGTATCTATAATACATAAAACATCTAAAAGTGGAAACGAATTTGCACAAATAGGAAGCATATCATCTATGACTAAAGGTTCTAAATGTCCTAAACAAATCAATGAATCATTCATATTTAATTATTATGATAATTTTGATGAAGAGTGGTTGGAAACTCAACCTCAATGGATTCAAGACCAGATAAAAGGAACAGATGAATATAAAAATAAAATGAATCAAAAGGAATTTGCTGATACTCCTAAAAACGATATGCCATTTTAATATGATAAAGACAAGACATTTTTCAGATGAATTAGAGGTCAGGAAGTTATGTGACTTGGCTTGTAATATTAGGAATTTACCGAGTGGAACTTTAACAACAGATATTCCTAAAACTTGTACTAGTCGTGAATTAAAATACACACTACCTAGAACGGTAGTATCTAATGTGGCTAGATTACATGGGAGAATACACCCTGATATAATTGCAGAGGTACTAGGAAAGGATAGGACAAGTATATATCACTACAAGAAACTACACGAAACACAGCTCAAAACATGGGCTGACTATCGTGTGTTATTTGAAAAGATATTACAAGGATATTCAATACTACAAAACTCAAAAATAAAATTTGAAAGTTCTAACGAACTTTTCAATCATTTGAGAGAAGCTGGAGTAATATTTTCAGGTAATCCTACAGCAATCATAGAAGTTAACACAGGTGGGTTCATAACTTATATAAATACGGATATAAGAAATTGCGGAACTAATATGGAGATTATTAGATTAGCACTATCAGATTACGAAATCATATCAATAAACTTAAAAATAGATGAAGCATTTATTAAGTAGTACATCTTTTATAATAGTTAATAAAAAGTTAGCAAAGCAGGTAGGACTAAAAGAGGCAATCCTACTTGCTGACCTTATATCTAAAGAACAATATTTTATTGATAACAATACTATAAATAATGGTTGGTTTTTTAATACAGCAAAAAATATAGAAAAAGACACTACATTATCAAGACATAAACAATCGTTAGCTATAAAGAAATTGGTCAAAAAAGGATTCATTAAAACTAAGCTAATGGGTGTACCTGCTACTTTACATTTTAAAATAATAGAAATCAAGATTACTAATTTTTTAAAAACTGGTATTAAAAAAAGTGCAATACTAGATGTCAAAGAAGTTGAAACAAATAATACTAAAGAAATAATAATAAGTAATAAAAAGAATATAAATACAAGAGCTCAAGAATTTACAGAAGAAGTATTTTTGAGTAATTTAAGCACAGAATTATGTCAAGAATTTATAGATTATTGGACAGAACCTAATACATCAAAAACTAAAATGAAATTTGAATTAGAGAGGACATTTGACATCAAAAGAAGATTAACAAGATGGGCAAAAAATGATAAAAAATGGAATAAAAAAGAATCTAAACTTGATAATCAAGTTGAAGCTTTTCAAAGAGTAAATGATAAATTAAGAAATGGACAGTAAAAAATTTTACAATAAAAAATCATCTGAATATTATATGGCTGTAATTTTATCAATTATAGTCTATTCAATATTAGGATATCTAATATGTTTAATATGAAAATAAATAAAATAAATATACAAGACCTTACTATTGCTTGTAATGAATTACTGTTCAAGACTTTAGTGGAACTAGGACAAAGTAAAGGGGAACAATGGTTATTAGCAATGAGTCACTCACTAGCAAATGACCTAAAAAATGACTTTAAAAATTTAACTTTTGAGGATATTACTCACGCTTTCAGGAACGGAGTAAGAGATACAGATGATGTCAGATTTGTATTAAATGTTCAGACTTATTATATATGGATAAAAAAACACCGACAGCTTATTTGGAATGAATCATCTAAAGAACCTGAAAGACAAGACAAGAGATTACAATATAGGAGCCGTAATGGAACAGGAATGAAATCAATTAGTGATAATATAAAAAAATTAAAATGATGGAAATAGCAATATGTATGGTATTTTTCATAATAGGGATAGTAGTAGGAATGTATATATCAAGTCAAATAAAAGATGATATAAATAATAGAACAAAATGAATCCAGTAAGCAAAGTCCGTAAAATAGTTGAAGCAATTACAGGAGATGTATGGGTTCAAAATAAATTGCTATCAGCAATAACAAGAGAATTATCTGCTAAAGAAATAGATAAAATATTTGAGGAACTTAAACCTAATTATCAATTAAAACTAAATTTATGAATACTAGACAAAAGTATTATCAAAGTCAGAATGTAATTAAAGCTGATATGATAAACGAAGATGAGGTTAAGAATCAAACAGATGCTGTACTTTGGCACTTACAAAATAAAGGAAACATCACAAGTTGGGAAGCGATTAAAGAATATGGAGCAACTAGACTATCAGCAATTATTTTTAATTTAAGAAGGAGAGGATATACAATTCATAGTGTACCATTAAAAATCACTAATCGTTTTGGAAAGTCTACTACAATTGCAAAATATACATATCAAGAAGTATTTAATAAATATGCAGGACAAATACAATTATTTTAATAGTATCTTTGTCAAATGAAAAAACAAAAGAGCTTAGCTAAATTAAAAAAGGAAGTTGATAAATGGTTTTCTTTATATGTTAGGTTAAAGAATGCGCTACCAAATGGACTAACAATTTGCTGGACTTGTTCGGCAGTAAAACATTATAAAGAAATGCACGCAGGACATTTTCAGTCTAGGAGATTCTTACCTACCAGATGGCACGAAGAAAATGTTATGGTCCAATGTCCTCGCTGTAATTTATTTGCACAAGGAGAACAATATACTTTCGGTAAATTATTAGATGTAAGAATTGCAGAGGGTACTTCTGATAAATTACATGCGTTAGCTAGAACAACTATAAAATTTATGAGGTGTGATTATATGGAAATGATTGACCTTTATAAATGTAGAGTAAAGAAGCTAAAAGAAGATTGTGAATAACTTTTAATTTCCCCCAATTATTGGAATTTGTTTTTTACTAAACTTGTTCCACATGAAACCTATCTATATTAATCATGAGCATGAAACTATAGTTGATTGTTATTTACAAACTATATTTGACAGCGTTCGTGAAGTAGTAAAAGAGGATGATAGGTATAATGATTTTATAGATATTGCAAATGTCATAATTGACTACCATAATCAATACAGCGAACATAAAAACATTGGGAATTTTGATGATTTTCTAATGATTATTCCAATAAACTTTTCAACAATGGTTAGTGGATTCTTTTGTGGGTACGAAAACAAAAGTAATGGTACTACTGTAAAAATACACAGACACTTATTATCAGAATTTGGATTAAAGGTTTGTAAAGACCTTAAAAAATTAAAGCCTATCAATGACAATTGAAGATATATATAAAATCATAGGAGAATTAAGACAAGTATTTATGGGAATAGCCGGACAATATGTAAAGTCGGAATACAAAATGGAAGATGCAGTACAAGAGTTAAATGTAAAATTCCTAACTATGAATACAGATACTCTTAAAAAAATATATAAAAATGATGGGAGGAAAGGATTGATTCGTTATGGAGCTGTAGTATTAAGGAGAGATTTTACAAGCGTGAGGAGTTCTTATTACTATACTTATAGAAGATATTACACAATGTTTGGAGAGAAAGGAATATATGATAATAAAATTAAGAATTATATTGATAATGACATTACAGAAACTAATCATACGTGGGAACTATATGAGCAAATGGATATTGAATTGGATAAATTGTATTGGTATGATAGAGAACTATATAAACTATACTATAATCCAGATAAAAAAGAAACACTAGATACTTTAGCAAAGAAAACAGGAATCAGTAGGAATAGTTTATTTACAACAATAGACAATGTAAGGAAGCATCTAAAAAAGGTTTTGAAAGATGAGTAGTTTTTTTGTAGATAAAAAAATTTATAAAGAGAGGTTAGATATTTGTAGGAGTTGTGATAAGTATATAAAGATAACAGGGAATTGTTCTGTATGTTTATGTTTTATGAGAGTGAAAGCATCTATTGGACAAATGAGTTGTCCTGAAAAGAAATGGATAGCAACAGGAATAATGCAAAAGGTTGATGATATTCCTAAACACTTAAAAAAAGAAGCAAAAGAAATATGGAAAGATATTGAGAAAGGAATAGCGAAAGACATAGAAGCAAAACATAAAGCGGTTGAACTATATAACACAATTTACGGAGGAAGTTTTAAGAAAAATAGTAATTGTGGCTCTTGTCTAAATACAGTATATGAAGGAATTAAAAGAATAATAAATGAAAACAATTAAAGGTAAAAAAGTAGGTCGTAAAAAGAAACCTGTGTATAATAGTATCTTTGGAGATTATGATGATAAGAATTTAGATAAAAAGGTTATGAAAATTCCTAAAATAATTAATCAAGATATTGGATGGGAATTACATACAGGAATGAAAAGGACTTCTGTATCATACGAAAATCAATATTTAGAAAGTAAATTTACAAGATGAAATATAAAAATATAAAAAAAATATTGAAAGGACAAATAGAAAATAATGTAAAAGCGTTGTGGACTTTTGATGAGGACAATAAAGAATTTACAATGATATACAAAAGCTACACAGATGAATTAAAAATATACACACCTCAACAATTATTAAATAAATTAGATGAAATTTCAGTGTAATAAATGTAATAAAACAAAAGATATTTATAAAGTTAAATTTACAAGTGATTTAGTTTGTAAAGAAGCTCAGTGTTGTAATGAATATATGGAACAAGTAATGACAGATGAATACGAAGGACTACCTGAAATAAAAAGAAACGAGATGATTCATTCAAAACCCGATGGAGATAAATTATGGTTAGATGCTAAGAAAAAACTAGCAAGTGGAGAACCTCCAAAAAATAAAAACAATTAAAATACTTTATATATTGTGAATGAAATTATACTATTTTGGAGTACTTATGAAAAAGATATTGACACAACTTATGAAAAATGGAGAAATAAAAATATACGATTATCCAAATTTCATAAACTAGCACTCCGTTCTCATGCTAAACTAAATAACAAAGTTGTTTTATGTAAATATCAATATTTTCATTCTGATGAAGCAATACCAGGACATTTTGAGTATTTAGATGCTGATATTATATTCCCAGCTAAAATGGCTTATGAAGCTCTTAAAAAAGGACATAGTATTGCACATATAGCTGACGCTGTAAGATTAAATGTAGCATCAAAAATCAATGGTATTGTAATGGATATGGATGCAATAGTTTTGAGGGAATTACCTAAATTAGATAGTTGGTATTCTTCCATGCCTGCAAAACTTACAGGAGGTATGGCGCCACGATGGGAGAAATCTCACCCCCCATTAAAAATACATGATAATAGTTGGAACGGGAAAGCGTTAGCATCATTTCCTATAAAAGTTAGTGATAAAACAAAAGAAGATATAGAAAATTTATCTCTTAAAATTATGAGAACTTTAACCGAGCCTCTAAAAAAAGGAAGTTCTGCTTGGAATTATGTTTTGTGGTCAATAAAAGAGATTATAGAAACTGATAAACAAGGGAAAGTTTATGAGCCTATTTATTTCTGTCCTTTACCAGCTTGGTTACGGAAAGGTAATGGTTATTCGTTAGAATCTCCTACAAGATTAGATGGGAAAACAGAATTGTTTGGATATTTATTACCGCACTATAGACATATATTAGAAGAAAGTTATATCGTTCAACATTTTTTTGATAGTGCAGCGCATAAACAGGGAGGATATGGAGTAACATCAGAAGATAATAAAACAAATGATGAGGTATTTTGGACAAACCTACCAGAAGATTGTCTATTAGCACAAGAAGCATGTCATATATTAGGAAATAATTGGAGAGAAATTATAATAAATAAAACAATATGAAAAAACAAATGAAGATTCAGGAACTTAAACCTAATCCTGAGAATCCTAGAGTTATAAAAGATGAGAAATTTAAGAAATTAGTCAAATCAATTAAAGGTTTTCCTAAAATGTTAGAACTGCGTCCGGTAGTGGTTGATGAGGATATGATAATTTTAGGAGGGAACATGAGATATAGAGCATGTATTGAGGCAGGACTTAAAGAAGTGTGGGTTGAAGTAGCTGAAGGACTAACAGAAGAACAGAAAAAGGAATTTATCATAAAGGACAATGCTAGTTTTGGAGAATGGGAGTGGGATATGTTAGGGAATGAGTGGAACACAAAAGAATTAGATGATTGGGGGATTGATGTTTGGCAAAATGTAGATGATGTAAATGATTTGTCTGATGACAAATACACTAAATCAATTACAATACCTACTTATGAAACTAAGAACGAAAAACCTGAAGTTGAAGATTTAATTGACACAAGTAAAGCTGATGAACTTATAAAGAAAATAAAAGAATTTGATTTAAGTCAAGATGAATTGATATTTTTGACTCATGCAGCAATTAGACATACTGTTTTTAATTATAGTAAGATAGCTGATTTTTATGCTCATTCTAATAAAAAGGTACAAGAGCTTATGGAAGAAAGTGCTTTGGTTATTATTGATTTTGATAAAGCTATAGAGAATGGATTTGTAACACTAACAGATTATTTAATGGAAATACAAAAAGATGACGAATAATTTTGCTGTATTTATTATGGTACATGGTAGACCAGACAAATCTTGGACATATGATAGTTTAAGGAAACAGGGATATACAGGAAAGATATTTTTGGTTGCTGATGATTTAGATGAAACTAGACATGAGTATAAAAAGATATATGGAGATGAACTATTAGTCTTTAATAAAAAAGAAGCTGCGTTGAAAATGGACTCAGGAGATAACACAGGAGATTTAAGGAGTACATTATTCTCAGCAAATACTATATTTGAACTAGCTAAAGAAAATGATATAAAACATTTCTTTATTATGTGTGATGACTATCCAGGATTCTATCATAATTTTGTAACAAGAGATAATGAATATAAATACAAGAAAACAAGAATCAAGAGTTTAGACAGGGTATTTGAAAAGATGGTAGAGTTTTATGAAAAGACAAATATCAAAACAGTAGCAATGGCACAAGGGGGAGATTTTATAGGGGGAGCAGGGAATAAAGAAGCAGATATAAGGATTAAGAGAAAAGCCATGAATAGTTTTTTATGTAGTACAGAAAGACCATTTAAGTTTATAGGGAGATTAAACGAAGATGTTACTACTTATATAAATTTAGGGAGTAAGGGAGATTTATTTTTTACAATAACTAATGTTATGCTAACACAAACAGAACACCAGCAACAAAAGAGTGGACTAACAGATGTTTATTTAGATAATGGTACTTATGTGAAATCCTTTTTCTCTGTAATATATAATCCTTCATGTGTTAAGGTATCATCCATGCCTAGTAAATTTAGTAGAATACATCATAAGATAAAATGGAATAATGCAGTACCAAAAATAATAGATGAGAAAAATAAAAAATAATATGGAAGAAATAGACAAAAGTAGGCACATAAAAAAGGAGAGTATGCTAAAAGCTTTGGAAGCTAGCTTAGGAGTGGTAACAGTAGCTTGTAAAAAGACATTAATACCGAGAGCAACTTATTATAAGTGGTTAAAGGAAGATGAGGAATTTGCAAAAGAAGTAAAGGACATAGAAAACATTGCTTTGGACTTTGCTGAGAGTAAATTACATAATCAAATAGAAGATAATAATACATCAGCAACTATATTTTACTTAAAAACAAAAGGTAAGAAAAGAGGGTATATAGAGAAATCCGAATTAGATATTATGAGTGGAGATGAACCTATAAAGATTAATATAAAAATAGATGGAACTGATTATTAGTCCAACCTTTACAAAGACACAGAATCAAGCAATAAAATACTTATTTGACAATAAAACAAACGATATATTATTTGGAGGTGCAGCGGGGGGAGGTAAATCATTTATAGGTTGCGCTTGGTTGATACTACTTTGTCTTAAATATCCAGGAACAAGATATTTGATGGGAAGGTCTAAATTGGACAACCTTAAAAAAACTACATTAAATACCTTTTTTGAAATATGCACAATGTGGAATATAAAAAGTGGGAAACATTTCAATTTCAATGGAGGTAGTAATATCATAACATTTTATAATGGTTCTGAAATACTATTAAAAGATTTATTTCACTATCCATCAGACCCGAACTACGATTCTCTTGGTTCATTAGAAATTACAGCAGCTTTTATTGATGAGAGTAGTCAGATAACAGAGAAGGCAAAGAATATAGTAAATAGTAGGATTAGATATAAATTAGATAAATACGGATTGATTCCTAAATTGTTATTGACCTGTAATCCATCAAAGAATTGGACATATACACAATATTATAGACCAGAAAAGGAAGGTAAAATAGAACCTCATAAAAAGTTTATACAAAGTCTAGTAGATGACAACCCTTATATTTCAGTACACTATAAAGGACAGTTAGAAAAACTAGATGAGATAAGTAAACAAAGATTATTATTTGGTAATTGGGAATATGACGCAAATGAAGATAATCTAATAAATTATAATTCAATAATAGATTTATTTGACCAACATGGAATAGAAGGAGAGAAATATATAACTTGTGATGTTGCTCGTTTCGGTACAGATAAGACAGTTATAATGTATTGGGAAGGGTTACATATCAAAAACATAATAACGTTCCTTAAAAGCTCTGTAAAACAGGTCATAGAGGAAATTAAGAGGGTTCAACAATTAAACGGAGTGAATCTTAGAAACATAATTGTAGATGAAGATGGAGTTGGTGGAGGTGTGGTTGATGTGTTGAGGTGTAAAGGATTTTTAAATGGAGGTAAGGTTATAAATAAAGAAAACTATCAGAACCTAAAAACACAATGCTATTATAAACTTGCGGATATGATAAACAAAGCGCAAATAGGAATATTTACAAATGATATAACACAAAAGAATCATATCATAGAAGAATTGGAACAAGTCCGTTCTAAAGATATGGACAAAGATGGCAAACTTAAATTACTTCCTAAAGAAACTATTAAAGGAATTATAGGTCGTTCTCCTGATTATTCAGACGCAATGATGATGAGAATGTACTACGAATTAAATCCGAATTTAGGGAAGTATTATGTACAATAACGAATTTTAAACGAATTATTAATTAAATCCTTTATATAGTATGAACTTTACATTATTCAAATCAGGAATAGAAACAAAACACAAACTACCAAAACATTGGGATGAATTATCTTTAAAGAAATATGTAAGGATAATGAAAGTTTTAGAAAGTAAGGAAGAAAAAACAGAGATAGGAAAAACAGTTAGTATATTAAGAATACTATCTGATGTACCAGAGGAAGATATATTAAGATTATCTATAAAGAATATCAATCAACTAGGGAAACATCTAATTAAATTCTTAAAAACTCTACCGGAAGATAGACTGAAACATATATTAAAGATTAATGGAATAGAATATGGTTTCCATCCTAAATTATCTGACATAACTTTTGGAGAATGGGTAGACATTGATTCTCTTATTACAGAGGGGGCAAATGATAATCTACATAAAATAATGGCTATTCTATATAGACCAATAATAGCAAAGAAGGGAGAGAAATATCAAATAGAACCTTACGAACCCTGTAAGGATAGGGAACAGATTATGCTAGAAAATCTAACAGTAGGAGACTTTTACGGAGTGTCGGTTTTTTTTTCAGATTTAGGGATGGACTTATTAAGTCATTCTCTAACATCTTCAATACAGAAACTGAAGGAAACAAGGAAGGAAAGGGAGAAAATTTAATGAATAATAAATGGGGGTGGTATAGTACTTTATATCACTTAGCAGACCAGAAATTAGAAAATATGGAAGCAATAACAAAAATAGGGATACACGAATGTTTAACTTTCATAAGTTATAGACAGGATGAAATAGCAGTAAATAACGTAAATGTAAATGTATAAATATGGCAATTAGATTCAAAACTTATAATAATGTAATTAATACTCTCAAATGTATTGGAGAACAGCATCTTGAAATAAAGAGTACAACTACAGGAGATATTACAGATATTGATTTAGAAAAGAATACCCTCTTTCCTCTCTACCATATTAATCCTGTTTCCGTTGATGTTAGTATGAGTCAAAAAACTTTTAACTTCCAGCTCTTTGTTATGGATATTGTAGATGCTGATGGGGATGCGGAACAAACTGTTTTAAGTGATACACTGCAAATCATAACAGACATTATTGCAATATTAAAACATGGGGAGATACTTTATGGATATGACGCATCACATGGAGAGGAGGAGAGGTATTTTGTAGATGATGATTTTTCAATAGAACCATTTACTGAAAGATTTGATAATGCAGTTACAGGTTGGATAGTTGATGTAGGAATAATAGTAGAAAGTGAATTAGACTCTTGTGATATACCTGTAAATACTAGTACAATATGCGTGAAATGATAGAAAAATTAAAACTCATTTGGATAGAAGCAACATATCCTAGAAAATATGAGATAGGAAAATATACAGTAATAGCAAAACCCTTTTCAATAACAATTAAAAAAAATAAATAGATGGCAGATTTAACGACAAGTATCACAGAATCAGTAACAATCAATGGGAGCGTAAGAGGCTCTACAAACTCTCAAACAATAACAGGTATAGTAGATACATTTGAAAGAGTAGTAACTTGTATAGAAGGGAATATAACAACAATAGCAACCTTTGGAACTCAACCTTATAGTGCAGCAGGAGCAATAGATGTAGACCGCTGTAAATATATTAGAGTAACTAATTTAGATGCAAACGGTTGGATAGAAATAGCAATGATAGGAACTTCGGACAATTACCAAGTGTTATTGACTCCAGGAAGTTCTCATATATTATGTCAATCAGAAGCTATTTTATTAGGAGAAACAGACCAAGACCCAAGTTTTGGAACTATGGAGAACCTTACAGCAATACAAGTACAGCCTGTCGGTTCAAGTTATAATCCTCAAGTAGAAATATTTACAGCTAGTTCCTCTTAATGGCAAATAAGAAGTTCCCTAGAGTTGAAAAGTACTTACGTAAGTATGGTAAGTTTATTGTAAAACAAGCGAAGGGTATAATCAAAAAGAAAGGTAAAAAAGACTCAGGGAAATTGTTACGGTCTTTGAAGTATGTTATAAAAGAAAAGAACGGAATATTTGATATTGAGTTTCTAAGTGCTAAACATGGAGAATTTATTGATAAGGGGGTTCAGGGATTAGGTAAAAAAATACTACCTCAAGCTGGAACAAACGCAAAGGGAGAATCATTAAAAGGTTCAACAGCAGGACAGCATGGAGGAGCAAAGATGCGTCCTAACAGAACTTATATAGATGCTGAAACAGGAAAGAGAAAGAGGAGTCCTTATAAGTTTAAGACAGCTAATATAAGAAGTAGTATCATGGAAGCTTATATCCGAAGAAAAGGAATAAAGATAGGAGATATGAGTATTAAGAGTATGGCTTTTATAATTGGGAGAGCTATCAAAGCAAAAGGTATACAAGGTATAAGTTTTTATTCTCAACCTATTGCAGCTTTTAGTAAGAAATTGAGAAAGGAATTAATGCAAGAATTTGAGAAAGATGTATTAGACCAAATAATAACAAGAAAACGGAAATCAGGAAATATATAAATAATGAATATAGAACAAAAACCATCAGCTAATTTATTGGCAACGGGCTCTGAAATAATATTTTCAGTAAAAGATAACTCAGTAATAACAAATGTAAAAGGAAAATACATAGCTGAAGTATATATAGGAACTGATGGAGCTACACTAACAACAGGGAATCCAACTTGTGTATTAAAGGTAACCCCTAATAGTCACGGAATAGGGATATTTGATTTTGGTAGTATATTTGATAATTATGTAAGTCCTGATTATGAAGGGGGAGATTCTGTATCTACTAGTACTAATTGGCAATCTGAATACAAAAATGTACCCTACTCTTTTGATTATCCTCACAGCGTACATCAGGTTGATAGATTTGCTACTAATAAAAATTCAGTTAGATATTTTTGTATAAATTTCTATGTTGAATATGCTACTAGCGTTACAGAACCTGTAGTAGAGGATAGAACAAATGAAACTATGAGTCCACGATTTACTATATTTAATGGCTACTTAGATAATACAGATGTTTTATTTCAATCAAATGGAGGATTCTCTTATAATTTTGAATTGAATAATTTTACTTTAAAAGATGATGATTCAAAGTTTCTTACAAATGCTCCTACTAAACAATATGTAAGGTTAAATGATTTTCATACTATACCTTTCTTTAATAATATAACAGTAGCTAATCATGGATTTGAGATGGTTCAAGCGGGAGTACCTTGTGTTTTAAATTTACTATATCAATTTTATTATAATGGTTCTCTAGTACAATCATCTTCATCAGCAAGTAATAACAGATACAACGGTGGTGCTTTTAGTACTAATATGGATAGTAACTCACATATAGTATTTGGAGGTATTGGACCAGCTAATCTTACAAATGATAGTATTGCCCTACCTGCTAATTGGGATTACTATACAGTACAAGCAAGAGATGCAGGAGGTAATTTTATTAGTAAAACGTATGAATTTCATCAACAGTATGATGATTGTAAAGGATTTGAAACTATTAGATTGACTTGGTTGAATAAATGGGGTACATGGGATTACTATAATTTTACAAAGAAATCTATAAGGAATATTAATAAAAGTCCTGTAACATATCATCAGTTAGGAGGTACTTGGAATGAACCTAAATATTCTATTAAAGGATATAAAGGAGGAAAGAGAATATTAAATAATGTAGCGAATGAGGAGATTACAATAAATTCAGACTATATAACAGAAGCAGAAGCAATTTGGTTAGAAGAATTATTTGTTAGTGCTGATGTATTTATATTAAATGAAAACTCTACTGATACTTCTATAGGAACAGTAAAAAAATATATAGAACCTGTAATTGTGAAATCCACTACTCATATTAGAAAAACACAAGCTAATGATAAATTGATTCAATATTCAATAGATTTAGAAAAATCTAAAACTAAAAGAACACACAGAGTATAATGGCACTACAATTATCAATATATCCTCAGACCAATCCTAACGGACAATATACTTACAATTCAAGTGCTGTAAATTATGAATTAGTAACAGACCCTGTATTTTTTCTAACAGGTTTTACAGGTATTAATTCTTTACAGACAGCATCCTCTAACGCAGCTATGACTGCATCACTAGGATTACCAGACCATCACTGGAAAGCTTGGTACTCATCAGGAACAGTAGCTCCTACTTTTACATCTTATAGCGGAGGTACAGCTCATTATATAGTTTTACAGGCAGTAGCTGGAGAGAGTACAGGTATATATCAAAAAATTTCAGGGTTACAAGTAGGACATAATTACGATGTAAAAATAACTTGCCAAAATTCAGCAACAGGAACTAGTGCTTTATATGTAGGAAATATTCAAGCTACAAGTTGGCAAGCGTTTGGTACTCAGTATCATAACTTAGGACAGAATGTATTTGCTACTTCTGGAAGTAATATTACAGGAACAATTACTCATACCTTTACAGCTACACATACAGAGGAAGTTATAGTAATAGATTACCAACCATCAGAAGGAACAGATTTGAATATTAAAAAAGTATCTATAAAAGAGAACGCTCAGACCGCTCAAGCTAATTTAACAGATGTAGATGATGGACAAGTTTTATTAGATTTGATGGACGCTAATAGTATTCCTATTTCATTATCAATAGATAATTTTAAAAATGTAGGGGAGAAACCTCAATCATATTCAAAGGCTTTTAACTTACCTTCTACAAAGAAAAACAATAGAATATTTAGTAGTTTGTATGATGTTACTCGTTCTGTAAAAAGTGATTCATTTTCTTTTAATCCTCACAAGCAAACGAAAGCTATTTTAAAAGATAATGGTTTTGCTGTATTTGAAGGATATTTAAAACTATTATCAATTAAAGAAAAAAACGGAGTACCTTCTTATAATGTAAATTTACATAGTGATTCAATTTCTTTAAAATCTGTATTAGATAAAAAAACATTTAATGATTTTGATGGAGGTACTTTTGCAGGAGGAATAGGATTAAGTGAATTAGACCACGCATACCATAAAACAAATATAAAAGATAGTTGGCATGGAAAGTTAGTTATTACAGCTTTACCTGCTGGATATACAGGCTTCGCTGGTTCGGTAGGAGATACTACTACTGATGTATTGAAATATCCTTTTTGTATGTGGAGTACAGACATTTACGAATCTCCAGGAACAGGAACTTATCCTGCAGCTGGAAGTCCTGTACTAACTACATTACCAGATGCTTTTAGGCCATGGATAAAAATTAAGTACTTATTTGATAGAATAATATCAGAAGCTGGTTTTTCATATAGTAGTGATTTTATAAATACAGCTCACTTTGGTAGGTTAATGATGGACTTTAATTTTGGGAAAGAAGTTGATGTTACTCCTACTAGTGTGCTGCAGTCTGGTTATTTTGTTAATGGATTAACCGGAGGAACAACAGTAGCAACTACAATCGGAACTTCTTATACAAATCTTAAATTAGATAGTACACACCCTATATATCAAACTGCAGCTGTTGGATTAACAAATATAGGATATAATTTATCTACTCATAGATGGACTGCAGCAGTTACTACTACTACTTACACTTTTGATGCAGTATGGAAATTTGAAATAACAGGAGGTTCTACTGGTTTTAAATGTAGGATAGTTCATAAAAATAGTTCAGGTACAGAATTAGCTGATGATGAATATACTTTTACAGGAGCTAATAATACAACAGTTACTTGGAATTATGTAGGTACATGGACTTTAAATGCTACTGAGTATTTAGAATTTCAATGTAAAGAAACATCTGGTGGAGTGATAGACCAAGCAAATACTGCTTTTTCAGGTGCTATACCATATATAACAGTTACTGCTGATACAAACCCTAGTATAGATTCTAATTTCTTACTAACAAAAAGAGGAAAGATTAAGCAATGGGACTTTATTAAAGATATATTTACTATGTTTAATCTTGTAGCAATGCAAGACAGACAAAACCCTAACAACTTAATAATAGAACCTTACAAAGATGTATTTTTAGATACTACTGCAACAAGTGACCCCGAGCATCAAAGTCAATATATAAGTATCAATACTTTAGATTGGACTGATAAGGTTGATATTGATAGTATGGAAATAACTCCTATGAAATTAAAGGAGAGAGTAAAATTTGATTATAAGAAACCTAAAGACTATGCAAATAAAGATTATCAAGCATATACAGGAATGCAATTTGGAAGTTTTGAAATAGATGCAAGTGATTTTGATTTAGCAAAAGGAGAACAGAAAATTGCTTTGAAAGTTTTTGCTCCTACATTTCTTACTCCTGTCTTTGATGATTTTAATGTTATAATGACAGTACCTAATATTCTTGCTGGAGAAGTAGATACAGGAACTACCGGACCAATAGATAATGAACCTAGAATATTATATGATGCATCAAATATATCTACTCCTCTAAATACATCTACAACTCCAAATGTTCTTACTATGACTCCTGATGAATATTATATACCTGCATACCAAGGATTAAATAGTGAGAATCAAAGTAGGTTTGGATTAGTTTCTCATTTAGAAAAACACCCTGCAGCTTTTGATTCTTTAGATTTGAATTTTGGTACTCATCAAATAGTAGGATATGGAGGTAGTCCTCCGGTACACAATCTTTTTAATACTTATTGGCAACCTTATTTTGATGAACTGTACCACCCTGATACAAGAGTAGTGAAACTAAATATAGCTTTAAACTCTCAGGATGTTTCAACATTCAATTTCAATGACCGGATAAGAATTAAGAATAGATTATATAGAGCAAATAAAATTGATTACAAACCTGAAGCTTTAAGTAAGGTTGAATTAATACTACTACCATAATGGAATATAAAAAGGACTTTAAAATAAAACCTTATAAAGTAAGTGAATCAGGAGTAGTAGAATTTACAGATGGCACTACAAATACTTTATTAGCAAATGAACCTACTTGTAAGGCGTATGGATATAAATATGATAAGGAGAAAGGAGTTTGTAGAGCTTATACTCCAAATAGAAAAGTATCAGAGCTATTAATAAGAAATGACTCTGTAAAAGGTTTTGGAGATAATATTACAAAAGGAATATCTAGTAATTCTTTAGCAGTAGGAAACAATCATAAGTTATCACAAAATAAAAATTGTTTACTTATAGGAACTAATCATGAAATAACAAGTAGAATAACTGATGCATCTGTTACAGGTGGTACGCTAGGGAAACCTGTTAATAGTGGAGAAATATTACATGCTGGAGGAAGGGGAGATGGAGCTGGAGGGTTAATAGGACAGATAGGAACTAGACATTTACATTTATCTGCAACGCATGTAAGTGGTAGCGATTTAACTTTATATATACAAGGAGATAAATTAAAAAGTGAAGAAATAACACTACCTGCAAACAGTGTAAACATATATGATATATTTATTTCAGGAATTTGTATAGGAGGTAGTAGTGGAACAGTAGGACATTATCAAAGTAGAAGATATACAGGAGCAGTAAGAGTTGATAGGAATGGAGATTTAGCTCATGTAGCAGAAGTCAATTCAGATGTATCTACTGTTGGAACTACAGGAACTATATCATTTGTTACAAGTACAGATTATACGTTCAGGATAAATATATCAGAATCTGCAAACGTAGAAACTACTTGGTCGGCATCAGTAAAAATATATCAAAATCAAACAAGAGTAGACATTGCACACTAAATAAATTATGGCAAAAAAAGGAAAATTAGACATGCAGTTTGTAGTTGATACTAGCAAACCTGCACAAAATATAAAAGAGTTACAAGATAGAATAGAAACATTAAGAGATACTATTGAAGGAGCGCCATTAGGTTCTGAGGAATTTGAAAGACTAACAGGACAGTTATCTAATGCTAGTTCTGAAATGAAAGTCCTTGAAAAGAATATGGAAGGACTTGAACCTCAACAGAAAGCTGAAGCCTTCTTAAAGATGGGTGAAGGAATAGCTGGTGCGTTTGCTGTTGGACAGGGAGCTATGGCACTCATGGGAGTAGAGTCTGAGAGTATGGAGAAGTTACAAGTTAAGGTACAATCTGCAATTGCTATCGCTACAGGAATTAGAATGATGAGTGAAGCAGCTTTAATGGCAGCTACAGCTAAAAGAGTAATTGTAGAGAAACTTGCAATAGCGCAAACTAAAGTTAGTGCACTTATAGCAGGAGCAGCAGCTGTAGGAACTAAACTTTGGGCAGTAGCACAGGGAGTTTTGACTGGTTCTATTGGAGTAACTACAATAGCTCTGCATGTATTAAAAGCAGCAATCATATCAACAGGAATAGGAGCTTTAGTTGTAGTTATAGCATCATTAATAGGAATGAGTGGAGGCTGGAGTAAAGCTATAAAAGTAAATACAGATGACCTTGTAAAATTAGGAGAAACAACTCTAGCGTTAAATAAAAATATAGAAAATGAAATACAATTAAAAAATAAACTTGCAGACGCTACAAGTGAGGAGGCAAAACAGATTATACTTTTACAAGAAAAATATAAAGAAAATACAGAAGGTCTAGCTGAATTAAACACGGAAACAGAAAGAAATGTAAAAAATCTAAAGAAATTAAAAGCAGGACATAATTTTAATGAGAGGGCTGAGGCAAGTATTTTAAGAAAGGGACCAATTTTAGAGAAAAATTCAGCTATAAGGAGAGAAAATTTAAGAGTTATAAACGACCAGATAAGAGCTTTAGAACAAAAAATAGCAAAAGATGGAGAAGAAAAAGCAGAGCTAGATAGAATAGACGCAGAAAATAAACAAAAAGATGATGAAAGAAAAGCTAGAGGGAGAGCAAGGAGAACTCAAAAAGAATCAGATGCTAAGAGTTTAAGAAAATTAGAGGAGGAGTTATTGTTATTAGAAGTGCAAGATGCAGAAGAAAGAGCTCAGTTAAAAAGAGAACAAGATTTAGCTAATGAGTTATCTGATGCTAAAAATATCAGAGATAAAACAATACGATTAGAAACTTTAGCAAATATTCAGGAGATTTACGACCAAAAGGAACTGAATAGATTACAAAAAATTGAAGATGATAAACAGAAAATAATAGATGATGCAGCAGCAGAGAAAATAAAAGCAGCTAAGGAAGCTCAAGATGAAATAGATAAAACAACAGATGCATATTTAGAGGAGATAAGGAGAAAGAATTTAGAAAATAGGGCTCGGGAGATTGAAGATGCTAATAAACATTTTGATGAAATGATGTTAGCTGAAGGATTGACT
>Ga0080013_1001528_pt1 | contig 30316 bp, 20 predicted proteins | sample ETNvirenome_6_85_FD_69236 | JGI IMG/M metagenome (GOLD analysis project Ga0080013, IMG submission 69236) | Marine viral communities from the Pacific Ocean - ETNP_6_85 (SPADES assembly) (version 2) | ecosystem: Environmental > Aquatic > Marine > Oceanic | place: Pacific Ocean | collected 2013-06-19 | reverse complement strand
CCTAAGAATAAGCCTACGCCCCAAGATCCGGAAGGAAAAGTACTGTTTGACTATCCAGACAATAGCCAGGCAGACATAATTACCCTCCAGGATTACGAGAATGAGGTGAGATTCCTTCCGAGGACCGATATTGAGTTTACTAACACGTCGAGGGAAAACAACGTCGTATGCCAGGTTTATGAAACTTCTGGAGAGAAGCTAAATCAACTGGTTGCCATCGATTTTGGAGAGTTTGTGACAAATGATCCGCAGCGACCCACCAAGCGCGTCTACTTTATAGGCAAGCTTTATCCAAAGGAATCAGATAAGTTTGGAAACGAGACATATGTCAATATGTTTACGCTGGAGTTCGACTGATGGCTGCATATCGCTTTAAAAAGAGCATAACAAAGATTTTGGATCGTAGGCCCGGAAACACCAGCACCAAGAAATTACTCAGACTTGACTTAGCAGACCTCACAGCAATCAGTAACATTCAAGTAGAAAGAGAACCGGCCCTTCAACTTGATATCAACGGAGCCCCTACTACAGAGGTTTTGAGAACATTTACTGGAAAACCGATCTTTACAGATAAGACTAAAGAGATTGTTGTCTTAGACGTGACCTTCTTTGTTAGGACAGGCATGATCCAAAGGATGTCAGCAGACCGCGGCGCAAACATAGACTTAATGAGCATTGGATTAGTAAAGCCCGTAGATGATCAAACTGTAGTGACACTTTCTACTGCGATGATAAACATAGGAAACCTAACGCGGGCAAATATCCAAGCCCAGTTAAGTACCGCGGATATTGCGAATATTCAAAATGATGCCCTTCCACCCGGAGAACAAGAAGACCTCCTTTTCCCGATAAGAACAAGTTTAAAATTTAGTCTAGCAGATGCATATGAACCTGTCGGACAGAACTTTAATGATTTGGGCACTGACTTGATGCTGGTTTTTGGTCTTTTTAAAAGTTCGACAGAACCCGGTCGCGTAGGGACTCCCATCGAAGGAAGCACATTTACTGTTCCCTACATGTTAGAAAATGACCTTAGGGCGTATTACACGGTGAAAAATCCAGTAAAGATCAGCGCCTTTGCAAGTTCTTTAGATCAAAGCTTGATCACCATCGAAAAGCCTTCATTTTCTAATGCCAGCAAAGTAAAGATACTACGAAGAGAACTCCGGGATGGTCGACAACCCGGCGCTTTTATTGAAGTCCGCCAGATAGATTTTTTAAGGGATACAGATACTCAAATAACTGAAGGATATACAGAGACTTTTACCGATGGCGACCCTAATATCGATCCTGACTCTCCTGCAGTGCCAGTAGACAATACTGTAAGGCATCAGTACAGAGCAGTTCCTGTGGGTCAGCACGGCGCAGAAACGATAGTTTTTCAAGATGCTTTTACTGACCCAATAACACAGGCTAATTTTGAGATTGGATCGAATCTTCGAGTGCTTCCAGATATCCTCGCAGAAAACGGAAAATTAAAACAAGTAGGTCATTCTGTCCATGACAGCAGCCTGCTAGATCCCGGTCCGCTTTTGGTGGACAACACTTCCGATATTGCTATTGTGTCTTATTATAATAGCGCGGGAGCAGTGACATTAGAGATATCTAACTTGCAAGAAGCTGCAGCCATAGACATACTTCGAAGAGACTTAACGAAATATGAAGATGAATTCCATCCTGTACCTGAAATATCTCCGCTGAGCAAACCATACCATCTTACTGCAGAGCTTGAATCGGATGCTAGGATAACCTACACTGATACAACAACTGCGGAAGGTCATCTTTATGAGTACGCAGTTCGAAGCTACACGAGCAAAGGCCTGGCCCAGATTTCTCAAGACAAAACACAAATACAGTTCAGAGACAATCGCTTGCTTGTTGGCGATTTAAGCCTAAGCGTTTCCGATACTCAAAACCCTGAAGAGAACACAGTTGTTCTCGACATTTTAATCTCAGCTCCCAACGGTATAACTTCTCTAGTTAACGCGCTGCTCGGAACCAGAGAGCCTAATTCTAGACAGACCCCGTTTTTTCAAGACATTATTGAAAATAGAAAGAACCTTCCTCCCTTGTTTTTGCCAGTCGTCAGGCGCCTCAACCTTGTAACTGGAGAAGAAAGAAAATTTTCTTCTTTGACACTTGACGCTCCGAAGTTCGAAGATTTGACCCCTCGAGGTGAAGGCGTAGGCTTACCCAATGTTTTCAATTTCAGATTTACTGATAATGACCTCCAGCCAGGAAACTCATACAGGTATGAGGTTTTAGTAAACTCACGACTGCCTCTCTCTCTTTTGCCAAACAAGTTCTTCGTCAAAGACAATATTAGAAGGCCCTACATATTCCAGCCGGCGAAAATACAAAACCCGATATTTCTCCAGAGAGGTATTTTGCCGCCCACCAGATCAGGAAATGAGTTCTTAACAGCTCAAGACATCACAGCCGGCCCGGACCGATTATTAAACAGGCTAACTCAAGAAGATCCATTCGAAGTAGGTATAACAGCTACAAGACAAGTCGTTCCAGCAACAGCACCTATAATAGTCCCATCTTTGCCCGGGTTTGACTTTGCTACACCGACCGCTAGAAAAACTCGCCAATCTGCTCTCGAGCTTAAGTGGGACGTCAGCGGAGACAGAAGCACCCTAGATTATTTTCAAGTAGTTGCAACTGATGAATATGCCTCACCCTTCCACGCTGATCAAGGCTGCAGAAGATCACAGATTGTTGCGCTTGTTCCTGCACAATCTGAGGCTTCATCTTTCCGCATAGAGACAAAGCTTGAGAGATTGAAAGAATCAGACTATGGGCAGTTTACACCACCACCACCGAATCCTGCAGGCGCCGAAGCCCCGATTCCTCCAATGTCTGTCTTGCAAAGACTCGTCGACAGGAAAAGAGTGGCAGTGACCAGAACGCTGGCCGTCACCGCCGTCTTCCATGACGGTGCAGTAAGAAAGACTATTACCAAGAGCACCACGCCTACAGGAATAATTAGCCCGATATCATCAAGGATCTCCGCGTCATCAAAGGTGAATATTCCGCCCAAATACGCCCGCAGCCCAAATATTGCTTTGGCCACAAAAATGTCAGCTGAAGAAGTAAGCCTTGAACGCATAGCGCGCGAGATGGCTGTGCAGCAAGATAGGGGCCAGGGCCAAGGGAATTTAGGCGCCGGCCAAGCCCGGGTCCATGATGGAAGAGTCAATATGGGCGGAAATAGAACGGCTGAAAAAGATAGAAATGCAAAAGAGCAAAAAGGCAAAGTGCGTGGAGGCAACAAAGGCAACCGCGAAGAGAATAACGACGCGCCACCCTGGTGGCAGCAATAGACTGCTACTGGACAGATTGATTTGAGTTAGGTATAAAATAATGAGCAACAGAGGTCAAAATAATCAGACAGGCGTGAATGTAGGGTTTACGGGCTCCACTGTTGATTTTGAGCAGGCATCAGATGTAGATGACAGCGACGGCATAAGCATGGCGGAGTTTGATGGCCGCGAAGAACCTACTCATGCGCGCAAAGTCTCAGTAAGAAAACCAGAGATCATCGCTCTTTTTGAGTATCACCCGATGTTCAGGGAGATAATGCAGGGCGACGATCAGGAAATGCAAAGAGTTCTAACTGATGCAGGAAAGTATATTGACACACAGATAACAGCTAGAAAGATAAGGCTGGACGACATCAAGGTCCTTTTTGAGCAGCTTTCAAAAGATCCTGAAAGTCCAACAGGTCAGATAGTTGAGAATCTCATCGGTGTTCTTGAAAGCAAGATAACAGACGTTAAGAATGATTTTGAGGCCATAAAAACTGTTTCTGATACCGTTCTTCAATTTTTAGACACGCTTGACCTCCGTCGCCAAAGTACAAGCCAGCAAGCCATTTTTGAAGAAGTGCGGAAAAGAAGATTTGAAGAAAACCCGCTTAGACTCCCTAATTCTGAAAAGAAAACCTTAGACTTCAATCGGATGATGACCGACAATCTCGGAGCCAGAACATCTGATGACCCTAATGATGAGGGCAATCTTGACGGCAGCGGGACAAAATTATTCCTGAACTTCCTGTCAGATATTGATGCTTTAATGCGCGGGACCGTAAAATTTCCAAACGAAGCTTTCTCTGAACGGCAGAACGAAAACGACGATGATTCGGAGAGAGTTTTCTCTGGTGCGCGGACCAAGCTATACCCAATAGTTAATGTCACTAACGGATATGGCGCTGGAGACTACGGTCGTGGAAGATGCTCCTTGATGCTAGAGCCTCAAGAAGGCTCTCCTCTAGGTCACTCTCCTTCATTTTCTGGAAATTCTAATGCCCAGGGAATACCCACAAGAACAGGTAGGGATTTTGATGCAGCAGCTTTCCGCGATAATTTTTACTCACAGATCGAAGATCCGTCAGCAATAGGAAGGCAGTGTGCTTATTTGGCACAGACAATTACAGATGACCTTTCTTTCTCTTCTGCTTTGGGAAATGATAATTTTGTCAATTCTATTGAATTGTTCCTGGGAGATAGAACCGGGCGAGGCAACAGAGACAGAAACATTTCACTTCCAGATGCTGTTACAGGTTTTGACATTTTTAATGAAAACATTCGACAGAACACAGTTGCAGACATTGCTAGCTTTGATGAAGACCTCCGCGGACTTGTTGCAACAGCTCTTTATGATCCAGATGCCGAAGGTCCAAAAGCTCCTATTAGAACTTTCGATCCTGGAACGCTCTCCGTCCCTGATGACGATGGCGTTGCAAAGAGGATACAAAACACTGCATATGATCAACTTCTAAAGCCCGTTCTAGAGACCATGCAAGAGGGTGATAATGTTAGCACGAAGCCGCTCGAAGACTTTATCCAGAGCGTCCCGCAAACTTTGTCTAAGTCTGCTGATGCATTAGACATGTATTTCGCGTCCAACGATCCCGTGCTCAATCCCAAGTCAATATTAATAAAAGTTCTTGCCAATATTAGAAAGAGGATCCCAGACCTCAACATAGGCGAAGATGTTGACTTTTCTAATGGAGCAACAGCACCGATGGCAGTAGGTCCCATGATTGATTTCTGCTTACTTGCAGAGTCATGCCGAGACACGAAAATGCAAACTGAGTTCCAGGTGGACCATATGAGAACACGAGGAGTCCTTACGTATGGAAAATTTAGAACCAATGATCTCTTGACACTCTTTCTGATATGTCTAGCAAAGACGAAACCGAACTCTGGGAAGTATGCAAGTGTTATTGCACGCCAGGGAAGAACACGTCGCGTTTCGCGTAACAACGCATTCTTCACCGATGATGCCGGCGTAAATTATGCAGTCATAGCCCGAGGCCTGACCAAGCATATTCGGATGAATTTAACTAACACTTATACAGGGAAAAGCTTGCCTCGTGACGCTGACGGAAACCTTCCTACACTTCCTGGAGATAGTAGAGAATATGAAAGCGCTCTCGCAGTAATGAAGGCAAGAGACTACGACTACGCCGCCGGAACTAACTTGGTTTTTGGACCAGAATCACCGGGTGTAGCAGATGAAAATTTTGCAGGACGGAAATTTTCAAGGTCTAGGCGCCTAGCAAATTCAATTAGGGTTACCAGGTGGTCAGCAATACAGGCAAAGCTTGCAGTCACACCAGAGAACAATAGCACTTTCGACCCGCCCTCCGGAGGTTTATGCCGCCCTGGAAGCGCAGATCCCGAGGGCGGGCGCGGAAATCTAATGGGGACGGGTCCATTTGGTGAAGTCAGATCCGGAGGATACTTCGACACTTCACCGATCAAGAGAATATATGGTTCTCAAATTGAAACCAGGCTAAGTGAGGTTACAGGTAGAAAAAGAAATGATTCAATATTTGCAGACATAATCGAATTGGTAGATGAGATCTGTGATGCCGCTGTAGCTAGGGGACCGATCGTCGATCCCATAACTGGAAAGATGATATCATCAGGAGTAGATCCGGCATATATCATGTCTTTTGTTATATCGATGTATGCGAGAATCATAAAAACTCTGCTACGTGTACAGTTTAACCCGCAGAGCTCTTACTACACCGCTCCAGCTGACGTCGCGGAACACGGCAAGCACAACCTTGCGATGAAAAACTTATGGACGCGCGCCGCCGGATTTAAAACTATGGTCATTTTGCAATGCAACAATATTGTGAACTCTCGAGAATTTATTTCTGACTTAAATAATTTCATTTCAGAAGAGGGAAATATTGATACTCTGCCCGGTTCAGGCTCGCCTTTAGCTCGATTCTTAAGTGAATTCAATAATCAAGTAGACGGAAGTACTCGAATAAGGCTCGACGCTGTTGATATACTAAGAACATTAGGCGACTCACTATCTTCTGCTGGTAACAAATACATTGAATCTTTCGTGAATGATAAAAATCAAATAAGAGTTGATGAGCAGTTTGAGAGAATAAAGACTGTACTACCGCTAGCTATTGATAGAACCCAGGTTGTAGCTATGAAGAACCAGCTACAAAGCGTGGACAGAAAAGAGGGCTTCGGCAGATATTTCGATGACTTCATGCTCTCCCAAGCCCAGGAAAATTTCTTTTACGGCTCTCTGCTCGGCCTAGGCCAGGGCTTTCAAAAATACAAACCATTAGATGGGCCAAATTTTCCACGAATCTTAGTTGATGACGGGAACAGGGTAAATTTCACCACAGACAAGAACATAAAAATGCTCACTTTTGGAGTTCCACAAGGTTTTTCAAAGACAGTACTAGACGTCGACCCTGTTTTGGAGCCAGACAGGTTTGCAGAAAGGCTCGTTGATGTTTATGTTGTCGCGAGAGATCATCTTAGCGGAGATGCAATAAGCATAATACCGCAGCCTTACACGTTTGACTTAGGCCTGTTCTTCGATTCTGTTTCCGACCCAGTCGTCAGCAGCCCACAGACAAATAGTCAGCTTAATGAAGAAACATCACCTGAGTTCTTATCAAACTTCAACCAGTCTATAGCTAATCGAAAGTACCCAGAGAGAGAAGAGATATTCCAGGGTAACATAAAAATGAGAAGAATCCTGATGGGAGCAGATGATGGACAGGTTATATCTCGACCCGTAGATGTCGGAGCGCAACAGACTGTTTTTGATAATCACACCTATGATATGCTCGCCAAGACATACATTAAAGTGACCACGGGAATGTCTGTGACAGAAAACGATTTCTTTATCGACACCTCGATTGAAAGCCGATTGGCAACTGAGCCCGATCTTAGGAATTTATCCAACTTGATGAACACCCATATCTCGCAGCTTTTAGGTAGAGACATAACTTTCAATGATTATCTCTCAGGAGACAGAAAGTTTAGAGAGTTGCTGAACAGGTTGTCAAAGGGTGAAAAGACCAACCAGATAATCGATGAGATAAAGGTTAATCTCGAAGGAACAACAGAGGATGCTAACACCCTGTCCTCTGAGGATCTGGTTGCATTCTCCCGAATGATATCGTCAAACAACCCAATCGTCACACCTGGTATTTTTAGAGATAAGATCGTCTCTCCCAGACTTTTCGAGAGAGTCTTCTCTATCTTTATTAATCCAGATAAATTCGTGGCCCTGCCATTCCCAGCAGATCCTGCACGCCCCCAGCGCTTAGCCCAGGAGAGAAGAAAGTTTATGAACGAGCTCTTCGGCGACGGCGCAGAGAATCCAGCGATAGGCTCCGCCGCGAGCGAAGATCCTGTTGTTCCTTCGCGGATCGATGCACCAAATACTCCCGGAGATCAAAATATTGCAAATTCTGCCATAGGATTCACCACCAATCAAGATCCTCCGATCGTAAACATGTATCAAGTCTTTGTTGTTCCTCATGGAACTCCTGTTGACTTTTTCTCAGAACCAGGGGAAGAATAATGCCCGTAACAGTATCTAAGAAGTCTGACGCACTACACGTTTTTGATCTACCGAGACCTCGTATCTTCAATGATCTTAGCATTAATCTACCGGAAGGAACAGAGGTTTCCAGGTTCGTTTACAACCACTACGTTGCAAATGAGTCCATAGATGATTCAGGTGAAGTTTCTAGGTCTATAAAGAATCCTGAGCTATCATCCAAGCCAAGGTATATTAGGCTCAATTTTAAGATGGATTTTGTGCAGACCATGAACCCCGCTACTCTTCTTAAAAACCTGAGGTTACCAGAAAGCTTTTTCGATGAAAACATTACAAGAGTGGCAAACGAAAGAGTAATAAAAGCTGAGAAATTTAATAGTGAGCTCACTGTGCAAAATGTTCCGACTTTTATTAAGATCGGAATGCAAGATCTAAATGTCAATAAAAGTCTCTTTAATCTTGTAAAGACAAGTGCTGAAAAAAGAATTATCCAAGAAAACGAGAGGATCCAGGGTTTAGTAGATGCCCGCAAAGACAATTTCTTGAACAAGACGTTTAAGAGTCAGACAGATCTCGCAAGGGTCATGAGGCGACAAGTTGATGTACAAGATGACGTCATACTAGATGCTATAACAGACATAAATCAACTTAATGAGCTGTACATAGATGAAGAAGAACAGCGCCAGATAATTCAAGATAATTTTGCTGCTGTTAAAAGAGTTAAGTTTACTCCTCGAATCTCATCTAAGTTTGTCGGTAGCATGGTTCAATCTGCTGTAAACGATGTAGTAGGAACGTACACAGAGGAATTTCTTAATATCAAAAACCTAGCGCAGCAAGTTCAAACCAACACAGTGAACACATACCAGCCTCATCACCCTCGACAAGATCCGTCTACAGATTTAAAGATGGAGTTCTTGCCCAACGCACCCAACCCGGGATTGAGATTTAGAGAAGTTTATAAGCTAGGCGCGCTTCGGTTTTTCCTCGCAGGGTACCGGATAACTAAGAAAGAAATTTTACCAGATGGATCAATCAGAGATTTTCCGGCATTTTGCATATCAGCAGAAAACAACGGGAACCAAGAAGTTCAACACATTGATTTCGAGGTTGCTTACAACCGCAGGTATTCGTATGAGATAGAAGCGATCTATGTATGTGTGACTCCTGTGGCGAAGGATAGGCCTAGAGCCCGGGACCAAGGCCCACGACGTCAATCTTTCAATAAGGCTTTCTTAGTTCTTTCACCTAAAAGTACGGCAACCTTCATTCACTCTGTTGAAAATATTCCTCCTCGCCCGCCAGAAAACTTATCCATATCTTACGTGAAAGACACTGGGTCGAATTTAGTAACCTGGAGAATGCCGCAAAATCCCCAGCGAGATATAAAACGATTCCAAGTGCTTAGGCGCACTTCAATTGACGAAGCCTTTGAACTGCAGACTGAAATTGATTTCGACCAGTCTGCTGTACTGTATGATACTGTGGAGAGCGTAACTCGAGATCTCAAGATAAGAGAACCTGTGGTTCGATACCACTTCTTGGACAAAGACATCGATAAAAATAAACCCTACATTTACACGCTTCGAAGTGTTGACGCCCACGGCTTAATATCAAGCTACGCTGAACAGCTTCAGGTAAAGTATAATGGATTTACAGACAAGCTAGACGTCACAATGATATCAACCCGCGGCGCGCCAGCACAGTTCCCTAACTTTAACTTGATTAATAGGAAATTTTCACCGACAATAAAGGATTCAAATCACAGAAGATTAAAAGTTTATTTCGATCCTGAATACTTAAAGCTGACGACTAAAAACCAAGAAGATGAGGTCGTCGACCTAGAACCGCCACTTTTTAACTTTGAAAGTGATGAAGGTGAACAAAGAAGAGCGAGGTTTCAGCTGCAAATACTTAATACAGATTTACAGCAAAGCGAAACGATAGATATATTTATACCGAACAGCAGAGCAAGAAATTTATAATTTCTGCCTGGGAGAAGACAGATGGGCTTTTTACAGCAAGACACAAACAATATCATACTTGATGCCGTCTTAACAGACGAAGGAAGAAAACGACTAGCAGCCAATGATGGCAGCTTTAGGGTTGTTATGTTCTCCCTGGGAGATGACGAGGTTGATTACAACATCATCAAGAAGTTTGGTAGAAACGTAGGCAGAGAGAAGATTGAAAAGAATACTCCGGTCTTTGAAGCCCTTACAAATGCTACGCTCGAAAGCAGAAGTAGACTAATCACGCTTTCAGACCCAAATCGAGTAGCACTTGCAACCTTTACGCTCAGCTCAGATTCCCAAACGTTTAATAGTGTCACCAGCAGCCCAACAAGAGTTAATAACTCTTCGATCACTGTGACGCTTCAAGGGCCTGAGAATATTGAGCTGGCACCTGAGATCACAGACTCTATCGTCCAGGTCTCTGTTGATAGAAGATTCTTGCAGATTCCAGGACAAACTCCTTTCGCTACAGTTGACAACACTGATTACTATAATGTCATTGCAGCAGAAAGAACAGCTAGGCAGGTAACATTCAATGTCAATCTCCAGTCGAAGACTTTGGTTGATAATACCTTTACCACTTTTGGCAACAACACAAACAAAACGCAGATTACAACATTTGCGACAATACAAGGTAGGCAATCCGGTCTTTCGAAGACTGTATCTGTTTCCCTGAACAAGACAACGTAATTGGTGAGAAGATTTTATGAAAGCTTTTAGCGCAAACGATATTCAAACAGCACAGTCATTTCTGACGCAGCTAGTTGATGTGATTCAAGAAGATATTTCTGGGTCAACTACTAGAAGAAAGTACCAGGTCTTCGTGACGGGTGGCGTAGGCCCAGGTGTGACATCATCGCTCTTTCAGACTGTGTACGATCAAGACTTTACGCTGCAGACCGCAAACCCAGTCCTTGATATGACAGTCGGCCTATTTCAAAAGTCTCCAACTGTTCTCACTGCGTCTACCGGTGAAGAATCAACAGGAAGGCTTCTTTTCCCGCAAACTACTGTAATGATGCGTGAAAAGGTTGACCTCTATAGTAGCATGGCGCGAACTCTTCTAGGAGACGAAGGGAAGGCTTTCTATGCACCTTTCGCCAACAACACAGTAGCCGTTTCGCAAAATCAGGGAGCTACTGGAAATGACACGGGAGCCACTGCAGACACTCCGGTGGCCAGAGGAGGATACGGGCAAAAGACTCGGATCGACGAAGCGATCTTCTTGACAATGAAGCGACTTTTCGTGCGTGACGGTATTAAAAAGGAAACAGTCGCCTTTAAGATGTTCACGTCAGGTTCTCGGGCACTTTTTGGCACCCAAAACGCTTTCGCAACCCATGTCGGCGACGGTCCGAACATAGGGCCGTCTGTGGCGTCTTCAGAGTCAGGATCGATCATCTTTACAGATGCTAACTCTTCCGACACTGACTTGAGATCACCTACGGGCGGCAGAGTTGGAAACATTGTTAATTCTGCTAATACTGATAGTAAAGTCGGCCTTATTTTCTACGATCGAGGTGTCATTGTTCTTGATGCAAGAAAAGTAATGTCAGGTGCACAGCACGTTTCAGGCGTCATTGATGCTGTTGATGCAACTAATCCTTATAGTATCGGGACCGGAAAAACAGTCATAGGTACTCAGAACGATGTAGCTACAACTGCAAATCCAAATGCTTCGTTTGTTCCTGACTTCTTCATCTCAGCTTCTATTGACAACATTGTTGATCACGTAGCGAGTGACAGGTTTAGCAGTGGTTCACTCACAGCGCTAACGTTCCAGAACAGAACGGGAATTAATTCTTCGCTCTACTTCTGCAGATCTTCGGCCGATGAGTCTAACTACTCTTCAAACCCGACGTTTTTGGATTCAAATGGAAATATTAATGTTATCGATGCAGCAGCAAGACAAGACGGTAGCCAGAAATCATTCACATTTGTGACGAAGGTCGGTCTTCACGACGCTGAAGGTAACTTGCTAGCCGTTGCAAAACTAAGCAGGCCAGTTGAGAAAAATTCCGAGAAGGACATAACGTTCAGGGTAAGGCTTGACTTTTAACTTCCAGGTCGGAGTTCTACATGTCAGTCCTTAAAATCGGGCCTGAAAATTTTGAAACAATAACGATACAGGCATCGCCTAAAGTATTCTTCAAGTCGGGATCAGCCGGAATCACAGGCTCTGCCCCGCTTTTTTCTCGCAAGTCAGACTTCATTAAAGAGACAGCGCCCCTGGGAGTGCTTTCAAAAAGCTTTTTCTCTGAGGGCACTCTCCAGCAGGAGTTCCAGTCTTACCGAGAGGATGCTGCAGCAGCAGTAGCTGACGGGGGATCAAAAGACTTTTCCGGCGCCGCCGAAAATTATTTAAATGAGATCTTTAGCGCCTCGAAAGCGCCTAGCCAAGATATTGAGTCCAAAATCATAAGGTTTGAGCCTTCCTTTACTTATACTAGCGACACAACGGCAAAGACGATGATCACGAACGTCTTGATGCCGACGTACTTATCTCGGTATCCGACTTCGCAATTTGCTTACACCAATTACCATTGCTTAAACTTTTTCACGTCTTCAAAAACCCCTGCAAATGCTGTGCTTCTCTATCCAAACTCAGCTTCAGTCGCGCACAACACAAGCATATCAGGATCGTACGTTGTTCACGACGCCTTTACTTTTGAATTCTTTGTAAAGCCGAAATGCCTTTTTTCTAAAGCAGAAGAGTTCAAGCCGGGCACAGTTCTTCACTTGAGTTCTGCCTATGCTGTTTCAATAGTCTCCGGATCCTCAAAAGACGGGAATGGAGTTGCAGACTCATTTAGACTCCAGTTGCAACTCAGTCACAGCGCTGATGTTGCACCCAGGGTCGCCGCACCTGGAAATTATCCAAACGATTTAATATTCTTATCTGACGATAACTCTCTACAAAAAGATAGCTGGCATCACGTTGCAATAAGGTGGTCTGCAGATGCCGATGGCAGAAAAGGTGCCTTCTACGTTGACAACGAAGAGAAGGGGACGTTCACAATCCCATCAGCATCAATTGCTCCTGATGCCCTTCCTAACAATCCAGCAGTTCTCGCTGTAGGAAATTACTATGAAGGGTCTAATAGCGGAGACAATAGACAAGTACAGTTCTTTACAAGCCAGTCAGCAGGCCGAGAGGGCCTTGTGGTTATGAACGCATCTTCAGTTGCAGATAATCCAACAAAATTTGAATTTACACACCCGCTCGTGGCAGAAGTTCATGAGCTGAGAATATTTGATATCTTTAGGCCTGGGAAAAAGATTAAAGAAGGAAGTGAAAAAGGGATAAGCTTAGACGAGCAAGGCCTGAAGTTTTACCTCCCTCCTTTCTTTACAACTAAGTCACCTACCAGAAAACAGCTAGCAGAGTTTGGCGGGGTTTTGCAGACACCGTTCCTCGGTGTGAGCGGATCTACTAAGGATCCGTTTAATATCTCACTTTCCTTCGGCGTCGGCGGACACTACCTTAACTTAGAAAATTTTACTCAAGACTTCGCATCTAAGAACTTTCCAAGAGCAATGGAGCTAACGGGCGCCCAAGTTGCAGTTACGACAATAGAGCGAAGCTGCAATGAGTTCTTGTATAGAACGGGATCAGTTCGATACAGAAATCTGATAATGATGCCATGCGACAATGGCAGCTTTATGCCTAACTTTGGTCTGGTAAGGGACATAGAAACTGGGGGCACTACTAGCGTCCCAGTCAAAACAGTAAAATCAGGATCTGCGTTTTATAGATACCGAAACGATCTAAATGAAATAGATTTCAGCCTCATCAACCTTAGAAATCTTCTACCTAGCAGTTCATTTGTGAATTATATTGTTGATTATGTTGCCCGCGGGCATGAAGCCGATGAAGATGTCGTTGTCCACGTCGGCGCCGGCTTTGAAAATCAGATTATGGGCGCGTCACCTGAGTCTATGGGGATAGATCCAGGAGAAGTTCTTACTATCTTTCAGCGCACCAGGGATGATTCTTCAAATGAGGTTGTCTTTTTCGACGTTAGCAACTTGTTTTATGGGAACAGGATTAAGCCGGGAACACTCAAGATAACTGATACGAATGTTACGGGTTCTGGGGGAGCTATGCAGATTACATTGCGTGATGACAGTTACGGTAATTTGTACCGAGCTGACACTTTGTCAAAACCTGCAACCTGGAACTCAGTAGGGAATGTCTTTTATGACGAGGGAATCGTCATGATCAAGACGCCCAACATACCTTTGTTTGGAAAGGACGATGTTGAAGTTGAGTTTAGAGGAGAGAATGAAGTTCATGTTTCTAAGCTTGATATTGTGGCACCCGCAGGAATGATAAACTCTTCTTCTGCCCCAAGCTTTAAGATCATGTCTTCGTCCATGTCTGCTAATAATCAAAATTCAAGATTTGTAGCCATCACAGGAATCAATTTTCATGATGACAATCTAAACGTTATAATGAGATCGAAGTTCGCGCAGCCCGTAATCAAGCGCAGCAGTGATAAGATTCTCTTTAGGACCAAGATCGATTTCTGATGTCCCACACTCTCGGCCTTGATATATCCACATCTTGCACAGGTGTGTGCTTTCTCGATGAAAAAGGCAAGATCGCCTTGCTAACACATATAAAATACCCATCTAAGGTCAATCTTTGGGAAAAGGCAGATTTTACCCTGTCTTTTCTAAAGAAAATAGTTGCTGACACCGACCTGAATGTAACTGGGTTCTTTGTTGAGGAAAGTCTCCAGAAATTTAGGCCCGGTCTTTCATCTGCTAAAACGCTTACTACACTGTCTAAATTCAATGGCATAGTCTGTTATTTAGGCAGAAAGGTTTTTAACCTAGATCCTGTGCCCATCAATGTTAACACTGCAAGAAAATCTGTAGGTTTAAAGATCCCCCGCGGCAGCAATGCAAAGCAGATCGTTCATGAATGGGTGTCGTCAGAGACAGTGTTCGTTTGGCCAACAAAGATTTTAAGGGGAGGTCCCCGCAAAGGCCAAGAGGTTTTGATTGATGCTTGCTATGATATGGCAGATGCCTACCTCATCGCTCGATCTGGACAAGCCCTTGTAAAACAGGACACTTGAATCTTATAATCATTCGATGAGCTTATCGACGACTGAGGAAAAGGTCTCCTTTGTAAGGAGCGTTTTCGGCAAAACCCACCTGATGAATGATGGCATCAATGCGCACGTCAGGTGCCCCGAGTGCGGCAAGGGAAACAAGAAGAAGTTCGTCATCAGGCTTGATAACGATCTGTGCCATTGTTTTGTGTGTGGACTTAAAGGCAGAACATTAGCACCAATCCTCAAGAAGTATTTTCCAAAGTATCATCGAGAGTATTGTGAAAAGTTTCTTGGGTCTGACTTGGCATCCTCATCAGATGATGCTGAACAGGACTTGGAAGTTCGACTCCCAGATGACTTCGTTCTCTTCGTTGATCCTGCTATTAATCTAATTGACCCGGATATCAGGGATGTGCTCACTTACCTTAAGCACCGCGGAATGACCAAGCGAGACATGTGGTATTTCAAGTTTGGGGTGTCAGTCTATAATGGATTCCGTCGACGAGTGATCTTTCCTTCGTACGACGCTGCAGGAAATCTTAACTTCTATACCGGCCGTGACATCGACGGTGAGCGATTCCCCAAGTATCTCAATGCTGCTGTGGACAAGAAAGAGATTGTATTCAATGAACTCTTTATCGATTGGGAAGAAGAGCTTACGCTGGTAGAAGGGCCCTTTGATTTGGTCAAGTGCAATGATAATGCCGTTTGTCTCTTAGGGTCTTTCTTGGCTCGGGATGCATTGTTATTCCAGAAGATTATCGCAAACAAGACTCCAGTGCTGCTTGCCCTGGATCCCGACGCCCAGTCTAAAACTATAAAAATAGCACGTTCCTTGTTAGAATATGATGTACCCGTTCGTATGATCGATCACGGAGAGTATGAGGACGTTGGTGAGATGTCCAAGCAAGAGTTCTTGCGCAGGAGAGAAGATGCTAAGACCTGGAACAACACTAGAGGGCTGCTCGCCAAGATTCAGAACATGCCTGCCGGCAGCATCCTGTAATTTATGACAATTAAGATAGCGCACATAGCTGACGTTCACTTTCGCAGTCTATCCCGCCACCAGGAGTATCGCCAGGTTTTCGAGGATTTCATCTGCCAGTGTCGGGAGCTAAAACCTGATGTTATCTATGTCGGAGGTGATATCTATCACACAAAGACACAGGGGATCTCTCCTGAGTTCATTGATGAGCTGACCCACTGGATGCGTTCTCTTGCAGATGTGGCTCCGCTTCACATGATCTTGGGCAATCATGATGGAAATCTTGTAAATTCCGGTCGACAGGATGCCATCACACCGATCTTTGAAGCGCTAAACCACCCGAATGCATTTCTCTATAAGAAGTCGGGTATTTATCCGACAGGAGTTCCCGGTTATAACTGGGCGGTCTTCTCCTGCTTTGACGAGGAAGGCTGGAAGGATGTTAAGCCAGTTGAGGGTGAGATCAATATTGCCACTTTCCACGGGTGTGTAGTTGGTTCTAAGACAGACCAGAACTGGGAGCTAGAAGGCGACGTACCTCTTAACTTCTTTGATCCCTACGACTTCACAATGTTGGGTGACATACACAAGTTTCAGATTCTAAATGAGGAAAAGACCATTGCCTATCCCGGATCCACAGTTCAGCAGAACTATGGAGAAGATCCTGACAAAGGCTTTATCTTCTGGAATATCAGATCTGCAACCGACTTCGATCTTACTTTCCACCGCTTAACTAACCCGCATCCCTTTGTCACAGTGGACTGGCAGGGTTCGGTACGCGACACTCTTCACGAGGCGAAGAAGTATAAGAAGGGTTCTCGCTTCCGAATGCGCACCACGGAGACCATTCCCCAGCTGGAGATCAAGCAGATCCACAATGAGCTGAAGGTTGCCCGCAATGCCAAGGAGGTGGTCTGGAAGTTCGACCAGGAGATTGATTCCAACGACATCATCGACAGTGAGTCTCTCATTAAAAAAGAAGATCTGCGTGACCCTAAGATCCAGATGAAGATACTGGAGGATTACGCTGTAGCCACCAAGTTCGACGAGGAGGAGTGGGAGGAGATCGGTAAGTTCGTGGATCGGTACATCTCACTCGCCACACAGGATGAAGATGTCGCACGTAACGTTAAGTGGTCCATCAAGGACATCGAGTTCAATAACACCTTCTCCTACGGGAAGGGTAATCGGATCAACTTTGAGAACCTGAGCGGCATCACGGGAATCCTGGGCAGGAACCGGAGCGGCAAGTCCTCCATTGTAGGTACATTAGCCTACGCTCTATTCAATACCACCGATCGTGGATCCATTAAGAACTTGCACATCATTAATAGTCGCAAGGGACACTGCAGTACTAAGATGCACTTGACTGCCAATAATAAACGTTATGTGGTGGAGAGGCAAAGCGTACGCAAGGAGGATAAGAAAGGCCACGTCTCGGCTATCACTTCTTTAAACTTCTACCAGACTGATCCGGCGGGCAATGTCGTCCAGGATCTTAACGGCGAGCAGAGGACCCAAACGGAGAAGGTTATTAGAAAGATGTTCGGAACTTCCGAAGATTTCTTGATCACCTCGCTAGCCACTCAGGGAAGCATGAATCACTTCATCAGTCACGGCTCCTCTCATCGTAAGACCATCCTGTCCAAGTTTCTCGATCTCGACATCTTTGAGCGCATGGCTGAGTTCGTTAAGCACGATGCCGCAGCGATCCGAGGCAAGATGAGCAACTATCCAGAGAGGGACTGGAACGCAGCCATCGTCGCTCTCAGAAATAAACGTAGAAAGTATGACTCGCAGATTCTAGAGATTGAGCATGATTTAGCTGAGCTTCGAGAGGATCATCAGGCTTTGCAGATACAACTCAGTAACTTTAGCGAGTCTGATCTCGTCGATCCGCGTGATGTGGAGGAGCAGAAGAAAGAACTCCTGTCGTCTAAAGAAAAGTTTGATGAGCTGACTCTCAAGTCTAATGATTGCGTTGATGAGATTGAGAAGTTCAATGAGCAGATCGAGGCGATCGAGATCGTGAAGGAGCAGTTTCCCATCTCCGAGATTTGTGAGCAGTATGAGAATCTTCAGGATTTGGAGCGCGCACTAACTTCACTCGAACACCAGAAAGAGGTCGCTAAGCAGAGACTTAAGAGCCAGACTCGATCTGTGAAGATTCTTGATGAAGTCCCTTGCGGAGACAAGTTTCCTACTTGTAAGTTTATTAAGGACTCTCATAAGAATAAGAAGCTGATAGAGGAGCAAAAGGAGCTGGTTGATAATCTCTCGTCCGAGCTTCGAGCCATTCGCCGCGCCGTTAAGCAACTTAGCGAGCAGAACCTGAAGGAGAAGATCGATAAGTACGACACTCTTCTGGCACGCCTTTCTGAGTCTGAGATTAATCTATCTCGAAAGCAGTCTGAGTTCGATCTTTACTCACGGGATCTTGATGACGCGGAGGATCATCTTCTGCGCTGCAAGAAAGTCTTACTGGAGATGAAGATGCGACTTAATACGTCTAATCTTACAGTAGCAGCTCGAAAGATCAAGGATAGGCTGGATGAGATTAGCAGCCAGATTAAACAGAAGGACGCGCAGCGGCTTGCCTCTGCAGAGATGAAAGGAAATACGGATAGCCAGATTAAGAAGCTCCAGAGTGAAAGGGATGCCTTTGCAGAATTGCGTAAGTCCTGGAAAATCTACGACTTTCTGATGAGATCTTGGTCTAAGAAGGGGATTCCGACACAGATCATCCGTACGCAGCTGCCTGTTATTAACTCCGAGATCGAGAAGATTCTGAGCAGCGTCACTGATTTCACTGTTACGCTGGATGCTGACGTAGATTCTAACGCGCTAGATATCTTCCTTGATTACGGTGATAGCAAGAGAATTATTGAGCTTGCCTCAGGCATGGAGAAGATGATATCATCACTGGCCATCCGAGTAGCATTACTTAATGTTTCTTCTCTACCCAAGACAGACATGCTGATCATTGATGAGGGGTTTGGATCGCTAGACGAGACCAACGTTGAGGCTTGCAATCGACTTTTAACTTCGCTTAAGAAATGGTTTAAGAATATTCTTGTGATCACTCACGTTGACTCTGTAAAGGACGTCGTTGATCAAACTATCGAGATCGGTAACAAGGGAATAGATTCACATGTCGAACTTGAATAAAAAGGTCACGTATCATGAATCCGGATTTGTCACAATATGTGATAAAGATTCTTCAATCGTTCCCTTGACTTGTGAAGTGTGTGACTATTTCATGCTGAAAGATACAGATACACTTGCATGGGAAGAATACAGCTGCTGTCAAGAGTGCGCACAGATATGGGCCGACGGGCCGAACAAGAAAAAATGGAAAAATGGCTGGAGACCAAGCCAAAAAGTGATCAAAGCAGAAATTAAAAAGAGGTCAAGATTAGTACCTCGATTAAAAATGTGACTTTCGATCATAATTAATAGTGACCTTCTAAGGGGTAAAGAATGCTTTCATCACAAGACGTTAATACAATAGGCCAACTGGTAAACACATCATTTGGCTACTCTTCAACTGGCGAGAAGAAATACCAGGTTCCTGCAGGCCGATCGATTAAGTGCCATTTAAGTGGTGAATCCGGCAAAGATCAACTCGTAGTTAAGTTTGTGACTATCATCACGCTTCATGAATCTGAAAGAAGCTTGCTGGATCCCAAGAATCCAGCTGCAAGAGATGCTGAACTCGAATCTGTTAAGATGTCCAAGGATTATACTGACAGCCTCAAGAAGGAGTATCGAGAGGCTATGGGAAAATCTTTGAAATTAAAAGAAGTTTCATCTACAGATAGCATAGAGCTCATCAATTATAATATCTTTAGTCCAGTCCGGCAGGTATATTACAGACGAAACACGGTCTATGACGTGAGTGTTTGATGGGTTCTAAGCCCGGGAAACAGGCACAGGTAAAAGAGATCATTCGATGTGGCAAAGACTCTGTTTACTTCATGCAAAAGTATGTCAAGATCCAACATCCTACTCGGGGCCTAATTGATTTTGACACTTTTCCTTTTCAAGAAGAATGTGTCACACATTTTAACGACAACAGATTCAACGTAATCCTCAAGTCCCGGCAGCTGGGGCTTTCTACTTTGGTTGCGGCGTACGCCCTGTGGATGGGGATTTTCCAGCGTGACAAAAATATTCTTGTTATTGCAACAAAGCTTTCAGTTGCGCAGAACTTTATTAGAAAAGTCAAAGTGATGATGAGATCACTTCCAGAGTGGCTCGTTCTACCTCAAGTCGTAGCTGACAATAAGCAAACAATAGAGTTTAGTCACGGCTCAGTCATTAAAGCCATCCCAACATCAGACGACGCAGGTCGATCAGAAGCTCTCTCACTTTTAATCGTTGATGAGGCGGCATTTGTTAAGAATTTCGATACTTTATGGATGGGTTTATATCCTACGCTATCTACTGGTGGACGAGCTATAGTTCTTTCTACTCCTAATGGTGTAGGTGGCCAATATCATAAACTTTATACAGAGGCTATGCTAGGTGAGAACGAGTTTAATTCAATTAACTTACCCTGGCATGTTCATCCTGAGCGTGGTGATGAATGGTTTCAAAAAGAAACCCGTAATATGTCCAAGCGACAGATCGCACAAGAACTTCTCTGTGACTTTGTGGCATCTGGTGAAACGTTCTTACAATCCGATCATCTTGAGTGGATTCGGGAAAATATAAGAGAACCTCGTGAGAGAAAATTTGAAGACAGAAACTTATGGATTTGGGAAAATCCCCTTTCTTCGCACAAGTATGTAATGTCTGCCGACATCGCTCGAGGTGATGCGAAGGATTACTCTACATGTCATGTTATTGATGTTACAACGTCTGAGGTTGTTGCTGAATACAAAGGAAAAATACCCCCTGATAGATTCGGCGAAATGCTAGATAACTTAGGGCGGCAGTACAATAACGCACTTTTAGCCCCAGAAAACAATACGTTTGGCTATACTACAGTAATGAAGCTGAAAGAATTAGGATACCCCAATCTTTATTACCAGAAGTCTAGCGGGCCCTATCTAGGTTCTTATATTCCTCAAAATGAAAAGGACGTAGGGGGGTTTTCCACTCAAGGTCAGTCAAGAGTCCAGATTATTTCTAAGCTCGAGGAAATGATCCGAAATAAAATGCTAAGATCTTATTCACAGCGTTTATATGACGAGCTTAAGACTTTTGTTTGGAGGGGCCAGAAAGCCCAGGCTATGAAAGGTCAGCACGATGACTTGGTGATGAGCCTCGCAATTGGAACATGGCTTTTTGATCTTTACGGAGGTGGGTCTACATCAAATACAGACTTAAATAAAGCCATGATCGCTGCAATGTCATCTGAGTCTCGTCCTGCTTCTGATATTACCCCTGAACAAAAACCCCCTTTTCCCCACAATCCCTTTAAGCCAGTCCAGCAAAAGGCATGGGAAAAAGGAAATAAAAACTTCGATCCTAACAGAGGCTATGACTGGTTGCTTAAATAACTTTACAAAACCTCGAAAAGTTTATATTTATTCGATGTAGTGCTCACTACCCCTAATGTAGGAGCGGCAAAGAATGCCCGAAAACGATAATTTCTTTAACAGGCTAACCCGGCTATTCAGATCAGGCCCGTTAGTAAAGAGAAAAATTAAAGCAAATAGATCTCCCAATATGGGAAGTCTTTTGCAGCAATTCCAGAAGTCACAAAGTCATGTATACGCGAATGCTATTAGCGCATATGGCATGTATGATCGCATGTCAAGATATGCTGACTTTCAAGAAATGGAGGCAACTCCTGAGATAGCTTCTGCTCTTGATATCTACTCTGATGAATCTGTATCCCAAGATGAAGTTGGTCGGGTTTTGCACATCTATTCTGAAAATGACAAAATCAGAAAAGTTTTAGAAGAGCTTTTTTACGATAACTTAAATATTGACTTCAACCTCAACCCATGGGCAAGAAACTTATGCAAGTACGGTGATTTCTTCTTATTCCTAGATATAAGCCCAGAATATGGTGTCACGGGCGGGGTTCCAATTCCCGTAAATGAAATAGAACGGGAAGAAGGATTCGATCCTGATGATCCCATGGCCGTTCGATTCCGATGGGTAACACAAGGCAACAAGATCCTTGAAAACTGGCAGATTGCGCACTTTAGGCTTTTGGGCAACGACGCATTTCTTCCGTACGGATCTTCGGTTATTGAGCCGGCCCGAAGAATCTGGCGCCAGCTTATTCTTATCGAGGACGCGATGCTAGTTTACCGCGTGATTCGCTCTCCAGAGCGCCGCGTATTTAAGATTGATGTTGGTAATGTCCCGCCCGAAGAGGTGGAAAACTACATGCAGCAAGCCAAAGCAGCATTGAGAAGCAGCCAGGTTATTGATAAATCAACAGGTCGTGTAGACCTAAGATATAACCCGCTTTCAGTGGATGAAGATTATTTCCTGCCAGTCCGAGGCGGACAAGATGGAACTGCTATTGATACTTTGGCAGGCGGGCAAAACACAACTGCTATTGAAGACGTGGAATACATTCAAAAGAAGTTGTTTGCCGCGCTAAAGGTTCCTAAAGCATACCTTGGTTACGATGAGGCACTTAGCTCTAAGGCAACTCTTGCACAGGAAGATATAAGGTTTTCTCGGACTATCAATAAGGTTCAAAGAGTTCTTATATCTGAGCTTAACAAGATAGCAGCTGTACACCTTTATGCGAATGGTTTCGATGGTGAGGATTTAATTAACTTTAACTTAAAGCTTTCTAATCCATCGACAATTGCACAGCAACAGAAGCTTGAGCTATTCAGGACTAGATTTGAAATAGCAGGTCAATCGCCGGAAGGTATGCTTTCAAGAGATTTTTTAAGAAAGCGGGTCTTAGGTCTCACAAATGAAGAAATCCAGACAATAGAAAGACAGAAAGAAGATGATAAAGTTAGAGACCTCCAAGTTGAAGCTATAATGCTCCCAGAAACGGCAGGAGAAGCGGCATCACCGGGTGGCATAGAAGTTCCTGAGGAGGAAGCTCCCGAAGAAGAAGAAGGCGAATTAGAAACTGCATCCGACGGCAGAGATGGGAACCTTATTTTAGGCACAGACGAGATATCCGAGCCGGAAGAAAATAAGGTTAAAAAATCTTCTAGGCCAATTAATCCTAGCGCAACTGTAAAGTCTTCGGGGAATAAGGCAAATACTAAAGCCAGAAAAGCCCAGGGAGGTGGCCAGGGAGGCGGAGTTTATGACGCAAGATCTTTTGATTTAGGCGTTCGAGCTAATAAGACCACTCCTTCTCAAGAGCGGTACACTAACGACCGTGTACACACCAGGCAGATCGTAAAAGGTTCTGATCTGAGGTTCGAAAGCCAAGAGCTTGCCCAGGTCCAAATGTCATCTCAGCTTAAACGGACGTTAAAAAGCCTTGAGAAAAGCATAAGTAGTATTAGAAATCCATCTGCGCTACTCGTTGAGGGAGATGAAAATGACGAGACATAATAAAAAGAGGAATGCAGGTCTTCTTTACGAGTTTTTAGTCAGAAAAATTTCTAGATCATTTGTCGAGGAAGACAATCAATCTGCAGAAATATCAAAAACACTAATCCAGAAGTATTTCCAGGCAGGTACTGAACTTCATCGGGAATATCGGCTTGTCAATGCACTTGTGAATTCCCCTGTAGGAAGTGAGGAGATTGCAGCAGCAGTCATCAATGAAGCGCGAAGAGCAGCAATTAAATTTGATAGCAAAGCCCTTGAGATAGAAAAAGATAATCTTATAAGAGATATAAACCATAAATTTGGTCTGGAAAGCGTGTATTCAGAATCTGTACCTAAATACAAAGAATATGCGACAGCATCAACCCTTGTTAAGTACTGGCGAAACGAAAAAAACCTCGATATAAGCACAGTGGTAAAATACGAAAAATCTCTGATCGAAACCCTTTCAAGAGAGAAGGAGGATATCGGAGAAGTTGAGACTGATTCTAGGGTTGATAATCTTGTTGTAAAGATAGCACAAGAAAAGTTGCAGAAAAAATATGAATTAAAGATCAACAGCAAACAAGCTGAATTGATTAATTCTTATGCTTATGAGAGTGATTTCGACAAAACAAAAAATATTATTGAGGGCGTGTGCACAAACGTTCTTATTAATTTAGAAAAAGCAGTTCAAGAGGGAAGCTTAAGAGAAGCTAAAGAACAAAAGCTGGAGAAGCTAAATAAAAACGTTGCAGCTTTAATGACAAGTGACATCAATGATGTGACAGTAGCGAGAACTCTTGAGCTGATTCACCTAGGCAGAGAACTTGAGGAGATGCAGAAGTGAAGCTTTTAACCGAATGCATGACTTTTGAGTATGATCCCGACCTGATAAAAGAGCAATCTGAAGCTCAGGACGGAAAATTTTTAATGAAGGGTGTTCTCCAGAAAGCGAACACACTAAACCAGAATGGCAGGGTATATCCCTTGGGAGTTTTGTCAAGAGAAGTTCAAAATTACCAGCGATTCATCGAAGAGGGTCGTGCTCTAGGAGAGCTCGATCATCCGGATAGCTCTGTTGTTGAGCTTAAGAATGTATCCCATATTATTCGGCAAGCTCATATGGACGGCGATGTATGTTATGGTACTCTGGAAGTTCTTGATACTCCCAACGGCAGAATTTTAAAAAGCCTGGTGGAGTCTGGCGTGAAAATAGGCATCTCTTCAAGAGGTGTGGGGTCTACCAAGACTGAAGCCGGCCACCAAGTGGTTCAAGATGATTTCCAACTGATATGCTGGGATATAGTGAGTGAGCCTTCAACACCAGGGGCTTTTATAATGAAAGAAGCCCGCGACCTAACACCGGTCGAAATTCAGCAAGTCAAAGATTACTTCGGAAAAAACGATAAAGTATACCGTCTGATCAATAAAATTGTAAGCTGGGATGAATAGGAGATAATAGATGCCTTTAAACTACCCACAAGCAGGGGCTAGCGACGTACCCTCTTACCAGATGTCTGCTGTTCCTTTTGTCACGTCTTCTAAGCACGACGAAGTTGGAACCGGAGACCCTGGCGGCGTTATTAACGTCAAGTTCCCGCAGGTTTCAAGATTTTTTGTGGTAAAGAACACTGATCCTTCTACAGGAGGAATTCTTAAAGTTGGCTTTACACAAAACGGTGTACTGAACAAGGGTTCTAACGTGTCGGGATCCTCACCTCTAGTTGCGCAAGAAGCGAACTTCTTTATGCTCGGAGGAGGTGAAACATCTCCGAGAATGGAAATACGATGCAAAGAGCTTTTCTTTCACGCATCTGGTAGCGATTGTGGATTCACTATCATGGCAGGCTTATCTCCAGTCAATCACGCACAATTCCCGGTTCTGACGGGATCAGAAGGATATTTCGGAGTAGGATAATGAAGTTAACACGATCTTCCTTAAAGGATTTGATTAAAGAATGCATTGTTGAAGTTTTGTCTGAAGGTATTCCTCTAGGCCCTGCAAGCTCTAATATTTCTGAGGGCAGGAAAATTAAAAGATCATCTCGTGATAATACAGAAAAACCTAAAGGGAAAAGATCTTCACAGTTAGATAGAATTAAATTCGATAAAAAAGCTAATGCTGCGGCATCTTCAATTACTGACGATCCCGTAATGCAAAGTATGTTTACAGACACAGCAAAAACAACATTGCAAGAACAAATAAATAATAAAAATTTAGTCCCAGTCGGCGCCGCGGCAGATCATGCAACGAGGGTTGCGGCTGCTGCTGATCCTACCGAAATGTTTGAAGGATCGTCAAATTGGGCTTCGCTAGCTTTTCCAGAAAATATTAAGACTCAATAACATTACTTTATCGTAGGCATATATTTAAGTGTGACGGGAGTCTATAATGACAAAAAACGAATTTTCACATACGAGCATGGGCAACATTTTAGAAGTTGAACGCCCAGTAAATCCCGGCTTGCCCGGAAATAGAAATGATACACTTTTAAAGAGAGCTTTTCAAGCATCACCCATTTATACGCCTGATGGGAACCAAGATACTAAGAACCGATTCAAAAATCTTGTTCTGGAAGGTGCACTGACGGGTGAAGGAAAAAAAGGCTCGGGGTTCGGATTTTCTACATTTAATAGAGACTTTGTCGAAGCTCCTGATATTGCAACTGTTGAAAAGGATAATGCCGGCAAAGAAGTTGCAAGCCCATTCGTTCCAAATATTGCATCCCCAAACGCAGCAGGGCAAGTAGAGAATGTTGTTATTCCAAACAGGCCAGCCGGCGGAGATTTTGTGGGTGACAGCCTAAAAAATCCAGTTGATTCTTCAAAAAATATCGCCAGGCTAACTATAGGAAGCTATGGCATAGGCGTTAGCAGCCCACAGGACTAATAAAAACACATGTCCGCGCTTTACGAAGTTTATACGAAGTACAACTTTCCTAGATATGACAGTAGGCAAGGCCTCGGATACGGCTCGATTCCAGGACAAAAAGCGCCAAGTATCGGGACTGACTATCAAATGTCAGCAGTTTACCCGTACGGAGAGCCTCCTACTAAAATTGAAGATGATGAGCAAGAAGTTGAGTCTAATGCTTCTCGTAAGTCAAAGAAGAAATTTGTGGCTAAATTGGGCGGTCCCACTTATGCAAATGACCCGTTTTCTAAAAACTGGACTGATCGAGGAGCTTTTGTTAACGGTGCAACTCGCCTTGATTTATACGAAAGATCTGAGATGATATCACTTAAAGATCTTAAGCACTTTAATTCTCTTGGGGGTCTAAGTCAATTTATTGCTATGGGAAATGGCGCCGGAATTTACAAGACCCAGCCTGGGAAAAGAGTAGGTATGAATACTGGGGGAACCCCGCAAACATATTCTGCAAAAAAGACATCGGCGAAAATTGCTCCTTCACTCGTCGATTTTATCAAAAATTATATGAGCGAAAATGAGTAGCAGAAAGTTCCGACCTCCTCGTGAATATGGTGTAGTCGTAAGGGGCAGAAACAACGAATCTCCTGATCGTCTTATTGCAAGATTTAAGCGTCTAATGAAAAAATCGGGAGCACAGTCAGAGATTAGAGAGAGATACATGCAGAGATTTACATCTCCTTCTGAGAAAAAAAGAGCTAAGAAAAAGAGAGCGATAAGGAGAATTTCTAAAAACAGCTGAAGATGACTTTTTGTCACAATCGTCATATTTAACTGTGTAGACGGGTGAGTACTATGACCAATAATCTATACGAAGAAGCCATTGCTGATGCCAAGAAGCTCCGTGAGCTTGCTGAGCAGAATGCAAAAAATGCGATTATAGAATCGATCACACCTAAGATTAGAGATCTAATAGAGTCCCAGATCATGGGTGATATTGATGATTCTGATTTAGATACTGACATCCTAGAAGAGGTCGCAGTTGAAAATTCTAATTCTCCTGAGGAGTATGACATTACACCATCAGCTGCGAAAGAACTTCGCGAAATGATGGGGTCACCCGCAGAAGAACCCCCCTTAGAGAGCCAGGATACGCCTCAACAGAATAAGATCGTTGAAGTGTCAAATCAACTTGTTGCTTATAACGAATACGTTGACGCCCTTGAAGATGTCATGTCTAAAATTAGAGGGACTGATCCGGCTGAGCTTAACGAAACTGATTTAAAGAAGTATGTTGCCCTGGTGGCTGTTTCTAAAAAATCATGCCAAAAATTAGATTATATGCTCGAGTCTACAGAAAGACTTAGCGTTTTTGAAAGTGTAATGAAAAGCACACAAGATAAGATCCAAGATTTCAAAAAGGAGATAAAAGAAATGAAGAGATCACTTAGGGACCTATTGTCCGAGGAAGTTATTACTATAGAGCTAGATCTCGGTGAGGATGCCGAAGTTGATTCTTCAGAGATCTCGGTTAAAGTAATTGAAGAAGTGCCAGATGAGGAGATTCTATCCGCTGAAGCTGGTGACGAAGATGAAGAACTCGAAGTCGAAGATGAAGTCGACGAAGAGGAAGTCGAAGTCGAAGTCGACGAGCTGGAGGAGATGATCCTTGAGCTTGATGACGACATGGAAGAAATGGACCACGTCGAAGAAGACGCCGAAGAGGATTCCATGATGGAAGGCCTTGATGATGACACTGTCCTTGAAATCGACGAGAACATGCTGCGTGAGGAGCTTGCCAAGCTGATGCAAGAAAGCGAACCCACTGCAGAAGAAGTATTAGAAGAAGAAACAACGGCCGAGCCAGTCGCCACCGAGCAAAATGACGAACTCCAAGCCGAACTAGAGAGCTATCAAAGCGCAGTTACTGACCTTAAGTCACAGCTCGCTGAGATGAGCTTGTTTAACGCGAAGCTGCTCTACACCAATAAGCTGCTGATGAATAGCGATCTGAGTCAAGCCCAACGGGCCCAGGCCATAGAGACGCTCGATGACGCCGCAAGCTTGCGAGAGGTGAAGCTTCTATTTAAGACTCTTACGGAGTCATTTAGTAAGCGCGCAGAGGTCAAAACGTCCTCTCGCAACATCGGCGGCGCAAGTCGTCCAACCAAGTCTGCATCAATGAAACTTAACGAAGCTACAGAAGCTAATCGTTGGGCATTGTTAGCAGGTATAAAGTAACGAAAACTTCAAAATCTAAGGGAGATTAATAATGTCTAAGTTTTCACTCGATACCCTGGCCGAAGGAATTCGCCAGCGTAACGTCGGTGAAGAGTGTTCCCGTCTGGTCGAGAAGTGGTCGCGCACTGGCCTCCTCCGTGGAATGGAAGGAACCAAACGAGAAAATATGGCTCGTTTGCTCGAAAACCAAACTGCAGAGCTGCTGAGAGAGCAAAGCTCTATCTCAACAGGTGGCGGTAGCTTGACCTCTTCAGGTGACCTACGCGGATTCTCTAACATCGCATTTCCAATTGTTCGTCGTGTATTCGGCGGACTTGTCGCAAATGAGCTGGTATCTATCCAGCCCATGAGCTTGCCTTCTGGCCTGCTCTTTTATCTGGATTACACCTACGGTGACAACATCGGCGGTGATTCCGGTACAACCGGCCTTCTTGACGGTGATGCATCCGCAGCTACCTACAAGGCTGGTGACTCAATCTACAACAACCCAGCAGGCAAGGGCGTACGCTCTGGTTCGCTGGCAACAGGCGGTCAGTACGACCTCGTAGGCGCAACCTACTCTAAGGTACACAGCTCATCGATTTTGGCTGGTTCCGAAGTTCTGTTCTCCGGTGCCTTCGCAGGAAACAGCAGCATGCAAGCAGGATCTGTTTGTCATGCAACTGGCTCAGATGCTAGGCTTCTTGAGTTCGATCCGCAGGTTCTTAGGTTGATTGAAGATAACCCCAATCTTGATGGCACCGGCCGATTCCAGTTTGTCGTCGTCGACCTTACAACTGGCGCAACTAACGCCGCTGACCTCACGAACGCTAAGGATGTGTCACTGTTCTCCGATGATGCCCTTACCGATGCCGGTCTTGGCATTAAGGCTTTCGGTGAAGGCTTCCAGGGAGGATCTAATATCCTTAACTTGCGTCGTTTGAACCAGGTTGGTACTTGGGATTCAGGTACAAATACCTTTACATCAGATCCGCTGGCCACTGCATCTACAGCTAATGCTGCTATGCTTACAGTTGTCACGGGCGCAATCAAGGGCTCAGGCGACGTTCTTTCGCTTTCAGCTTCTTATGCTATTGGACCATCTCTCGATGTTGAAGCCGGTGTCGGTTCTACGTTGACAATTCCTTCATTCGAATCGGATTTTGCAACGACCCCTGCTCCTCTCATTCCTGAGATTGACATCAAGGTTGAGTCCATCGCAGTTACAGCCGCTACACGTAAGCTGAGAGCTCGTTGGTCACCAGAACTCGCACAGGACCTTAACGCATACCACAGCCTTGACGCTGAGGTTGAGTTGACACAGATCCTTTCGGAGCAGATCGCTCTGGAAATCGATCGTGAGATTCTGAACGATCTTCTTACACAAGCAGCTGGTGCGAACCTTTTCTGGTCACGCGCTCCAGGTAAGTTCCTGAATAAGGAAAATGGCAGAGAAGTTAAGCTGAGCGACACCTTGTCTGCCGGTCCTCGCTTCACTGGTACAGTTCGCGAATGGTATGAAACTCTCGTTGAGACAATCATCGATGCTGCTAATACCATTCATCGTAAGACCCTCCGCGGTGCTGCTAACTTCGTCGTAACGTCACCTGACGTCTCTACGATGTTCGAAGCATCAGTTTACTACCGTCCTTCCTTGGCAATCGACGGTGAAGGCCAAGTCGCCTCCCCGTTCAGCCTTGGTGCTGAGAAGGTTGGTACCCTGAGCAACCGCTTTACGGTCTACAAGGACCCCTACTTCCCTCGCAACAAGGTTCTTGTTGGTTATAAGGGTGGTAGCTACCTTGAGACAGGTTATGTTTATGCTCCGTATGTTCCGCTGATC
>Ga0080013_1001526_pt1 | contig 30340 bp, 43 predicted proteins | sample ETNvirenome_6_85_FD_69236 | JGI IMG/M metagenome (GOLD analysis project Ga0080013, IMG submission 69236) | Marine viral communities from the Pacific Ocean - ETNP_6_85 (SPADES assembly) (version 2) | ecosystem: Environmental > Aquatic > Marine > Oceanic | place: Pacific Ocean | collected 2013-06-19 | reverse complement strand
AAATCCAAAATCATTAAGAAGTATCTACCGCTGATAAATCAGCAAGTTAACCGTTATCTTCAGATGATGGACTTCTATATAAACTTCACACTTGATGAGGAGTTTAACGAAACCGTCCAGTCCTCAATACACGAAGATTTTTCTTATGCTTCTTTCAGCGAGGGAGAGAAGATGAGAATAGACCTATCACTTTTGTTTACCTGGAGAGAGGTAGCAAGGTTTAAGAACTCCGTTAATACAAATCTACTAATCATGGATGAGGTATTTGATAGTTCACTTGATGGTTTTGGAACGGAAGAATTTCTTAAGATCATTCGTTTTGTAATCAAAGATGCTAATATATTTGTGATCTCTCATAAGACTGGTATGGAGGACAAATTTGAAAGTGTCATACGGTTTGACAAGGTTAAAGGTTTTTCCTATATAATCTAAGAAAGTTTGCAGTATTTCAATAATGGATGATTCACATCAGATTAGACGACCAGTTGACTATGGTGAATTGTTTCATGATACTGGAATGACTTTAGCATCAGATCCTAGAAGTGATCGTTACCTTAATAAGATAGCAGACAATGTTAGTTCCCAATCGCTTTCATCACTCCAAAAAGGAGCAGAAGAGAAAACTTAAACCCCAAGCACTGCGCCAAGCAAAGAAACGCTTGGGTCAGTTCAAGAAGCGGTACATGACCTCGCCTAACAAGCGGGGTTTTGTTGTATTATAGGTCTATACAGAAAAGAACAGATGGCTGTCCAACTAGAAATTAAAGCACAACTAGCAAAACTGCTTGCTACAGAAGACCTTGTTGTAGAGCACCGTAGGGTTCGCACAGCGCAGTTTGATGTTCATTCTCGTGTATTGACCTTACCACTCTGGGAGAAGGCAAGCGGCACCGTATATGACCTTTTGGTAGGACATGAGGTAGGACACGCATTGTATTCTCCTGATGTAGATTGGTCTCTTGAATGTAACGTTCCACCTCAGTTTGTGAACGTTGTAGAGGATGCGCGGATTGAGAAGTTGATGAAGCGTAAATATATGGGACTTGCTAAAACTTTTTACAGTGGATATCAAGAATTAGATAATGAAGATTTCTTTGAACTTGATGGTAAAGATTTATCTACTTATAATCTTGCCGATAAAGTCAATTTATATTTTAAATTAGGGACTCTTATTTCTCTTGATTTCACTGACGAAGAGCAAAAAATTCTTAACTTAATTAAAGATTGTGAAACGTTTACAGACACCCTATCCGCAGCAGAAGCGTTATATAATTTCTGCAAACAGAAATCCCAAAAAGAAAAGACACAACAGGATTCTTTCGACGACGATAAAAATTCTGGGATGGACAACACTAGGTCTAATATCGATGACGATACTTCCGATTCTGGGGATAGTGACGATACTGACGTGGAAGATTCTGATGATTCTGATTCTGGGGGCACTGATGGTAATCTTGATATAAAAACCGCAGACGCATTAAGTGAGAATCTTGAAGATCTTGCGAGTGACCATGGTCTTGAAAATGTTTATGTAGAATTTCCTGACGTTAATCTTGATACTATTATTGCTTCTAATGAGGAGTTTCATACTTTATGTGATACGAATTTTAGTGAACAGCAAGAAGATTGTAATGTTTCTAGAGAGAGGTTTCTAGAAAAGAAGATGGATATTTTTGGACTTGCGGATTTAAGTTTTAATAATTTTAAGAAGAACGCACAAAAAGAAGTTAATTATCTTGTTAAAGAGTTTGAATGTAAGAAATCTGCAGATAGTTATGCACGTTCTACCATTGCTAAGACAGGAGTTCTTTCTACAGAAAAACTTCATACTTATAAATTCAATGAAGATCTTTTTAAGAAGGTAAGTGTTCTTCCTGATGGTAAGAATCACGGTCTAATTTTTATTTTAGATTGGTCTGGTTCTATGGCGCATGTTCTTCAAGATACAATAAAGCAATTGTATAACTTAGTTTGGTTTTGTAGAAAGGTATCTATTCCTTTTGAAGTGTATGCTTTTTCAAATACTTGGAACAGTTATAGGAATTGTGGTGAAGTTCCACCACAACACGCTAAGAGAGAAGCAGGAAAATTTCAGATAGATTCTGAGTTTTCTTTGTTGAATATTTTTACTTCTAAGGTGAATAATAAAACTCTTAATCATCATATGAAAAATATTTGGAGGTTTGCTTATTATTATACTAGGTGTCCAGATTATTCTCTTCCTTATCGCGCATCACTTTCTGGAACACCTTTGAATGAATCATTGATAGCATTATATAAGATTCTTCCAAAATTCCAAAAAGATAATAACCTTCAAAAGGTTCAGTGTGTTATTCTTACTGATGGAGAAGCAAATCAACTTCCTTACTATGTTGATATTCCGACTAATGATGGTGGATTTCGTGTAGGATGTCGTAATGTTAACTCGGAGAAAACCATTATTAGGAATCGTAAGACTGGAAAGACTTATAAGTTTGGATATCGGTGGAGTGATTTTACTGATGCGTGTTTAAGGAATCTTCGTGATACTTATCCATCTGTGAATTTTATTGGTATTAGAGTTCTTGCTAATCGTGATGCTAATAGTTTTCTTAAGTTGTATTATTCACATCATACCGATGAATATATGTCTTATATAAGACTTCAAAACGATTGGAAGAAGAATAAGAGTTTTGTGATTAAGAATTCTGGATACCATGCGTATTTTGGTATGTCTGCTAATTCTCTTGCAAATGATGATTCCTTTGAAGTAAAAGAAGATGCTACCAAAAGTCAAATTAAGAATGCTTTCATCAAATCTCTTAAGACAAAAAAACTAAATAAAAAGGTATTAGGAGAGTTTATTTCTTTAGTAGTATGAAAACTTTTCAGGAATTTGTGGTAGAATGTTCTCAACTAGATGAAGGAGGACTTGCTAGAGCAATAAGTAAATCTGATACTCATTATAGTGGTCACATTTCTGCAGATCGTGGAAGTGATGAATCTGCTAACCGTGAGAAACGTAAGAAACTTGAAGGCAAACTGAAGAAGAAAGGCATCGGTTATAAAAAATCCACTGGAAGTTATAAGTATGATGATGGATCAACTGGAAGGGAGGTTTCTTATCATACAACTAAACCAGATAAGATGTCCAAACGTAAGTTTGGTAAAACCATGCGTCGTGCTGGAAGAGAAGCAGGACAGGAGACTGTTATCACTAAGCCGGCAGGGAAACCAGCAAGATTACATGATACAGAATCTAAGAAACCTGATAAGTCTATCAACATAGGCAAAAAATCAAAGCCTGGAGATCATCCAAGAGGTGATGGACAGACTGGCGAAAAGCGTACACGAGGTACTAAGTTATCCAATCCTAAAAACAAGGATAGAACATTTCATTATGACAACTAAAACTTACGATGATTCCAACTGGAGAGAAGAACTCATCCCTTATACAAATAGTAAAAAGGAACTTGAGTTACTAGAGAATGGACCTCATAGCCTTGCACAGTCTTGGTTGATGGGTGCTTTATATAACAAGTGGAAGAAGATGAAAGGGTATCGTGATCCTGAACCACCTGACTGCCAATCATCATTTAAGGAGTGGGAAGACACTATACGAAGTGACCACAAAGAGTCCTAGACTTCCCCTTTTTGCCTTATAATATGTTTATTGAAACAAACACATCACTGATATGACACTGTCTACTGAATATATTGTCTCTTCTCTCCAAGAATTTTATGGTGAGACTGTAACGACTGGTGACATTCGTGCATGGTGTACAATGAATGAAACTACGTATAATACTGTTATTAAAAGATTGGATGAATATAAAATTGGTCGTGGTAGATGGAATTTGACTGTCCAGGAAAAATTGGAACATACTTATAATATACCACCTGTACTTCCTGTAGTTGAACAAAACCTTATTCCCGTAAAAGATGATACCTTCGTCAAGTTTGGTAATTTTACTGATATTAAAAAAATTATTAAGTCCAATTTATTCTATCCAACGTTTATCACGGGTCTTTCTGGTAATGGTAAAACGTTCTCTGTTGAACAGGCCTGTGCCCAACTTGGACGAGAACTCATTCGTGTAAACATTACTATTGAAACCGATGAAGATGATCTTATTGGTGGTTTCCGCCTTATTGGTGGTAACACCGTCTGGCACAATGGCCCAGTCATTGAGGCTATTGAACGAGGAGCAATCCTGCTCCTTGATGAGTTGGACCTCGCCTCAAACAAAATCCTTTGTCTTCAATCAGTTCTTGAGGGGAAAGGAGTTTTCCTCAAAAAGATTGGTAGGAACGTTTCCCCACAGGCAGGTTTTAATGTTTTTGCAACAGCAAACACCAAAGGGAAAGGATCTGAAGACGGACGATTTATTGGTACTAATGTGCTCAACGAAGCCTTCCTTGAACGTTTCCCAGTAACTTTTGAGCAAGAATATCCATCTCCTATAACTGAACAGAAGATCTTGAATGAGATTTCTAATCAACTTGGTCTTGATGATCAACAGTTTACTAAGTATCTCTGTGATTGGGCTGATATCATCCGTAAGACCTTCTTTGATGGTGGTGTGGATGAAATTATTTCTACTCGTCGTTTGGTTCACATCATCCGTGCATACTCCATCTTTAATGATAAGATGAAGGCCATTCAGGTTTGTCTAAATCGTTTCGATGATGAAACCAAACAGTCGTTCATTGAGCTCTATGACAAAGTAGATGCAGACGTTCGGGTTGAATTGGATTCGGAAGCAATAAAAAAACTTTGACTTTCTTGCTACTCTTTGATATAATGGGGGAAGGTAATAATGCCTTCCATTTATCATGCCTTTTATCCTACATGACAAATTATCTTTAAATATGGACGACAAAATTGAATTGACTGACCTTAATCTATCTCCTAGACCTGATAGACCTTTACAAACGAATATCAAAAAGTATCATGAAGATGAAATCTTGAGGGAGTTGTCAGATTATATTTCTGGTACATACGACCAACATTATTCTGTTGGTACTAATAGTGTACAGACACTTGACCTCATTGAAGCTTGTGGAGACGGTGAATCATTCTGTCGGTCTAACATTCTCAAGTATGCTTCTCGATATGATAAGAAAGGTACGGCAAGACGTGACATCTTGAAGATTCTGCATTATGCAGTTCTTCTGTTGCACTTTAATGACAAAAACGCACAACGTGAAACTTACCCTCAATAGGAATTCAGAATTCCTATTGACAAACAGGAGGAACTACTCCTACAGTACAAACAACATGATTATTCTCAATGACTATGAAACTCTCTGACAAGACGGTTAATATCCTGAAGAACTTTTCTTCTATTAACCAATCTATCCTTTTCAAGGAGGGTAACAAACTGCGAACAATTTCGGTGATGAAGAACATCTTGGCAGAAGCTGAGATTGGTGAGGATATTCCCAAGGACTTTGGTATCTATGATTTGAATCAGTTCCTTAATGGTCTGAATCTTCATTCTAGTCCTGATTTGGATTTTGAAAATGATGGTTATGTTGTGATTAAAGAAGGTCGTTCTCGTTCCAAGTATTTCTTTGCTGATCAGAATGTAATCGTGACTCCTCCTGAAAAAGAGATTACTCTTCCTTCTGAGGATGTGACTTTTGATCTAGACACTCAACAGTTGGATAAACTTCTCAAGGCTGCTTCTGTTTATCAACTACCTGACCTTTCTGTCGTTGGTGAGGCAGGTGTTGTTAAAGTTGTTGTTCGTGATAAGAAGAATGACACCTCTAATGATTTTTCTATTGTTGTGGGTGAGACTACTTCTGAGTTTGTTTTCAACTTTAAGGTTGAGAATATCAAGATTATTCCTGGAACATATAATGTAGTTGTATCTGAAAAACTTCTTGCAAAATTCGATAATAAGAATTATAATTTAAGTTATTGGATTGCTCTTGAACCCGATTATACATTTGAGAATTGATATGACTAGTTGGGAAGTGACTTATAAACTCCCCTCTACGGGGAGTAAATATCATAAGATGGTGGTAGAAGCAAATTACCAACATGATGCCAAGAAGATTGCACAGGCACAAATTCCCTCTGCAATACTCTGTGGTGGTCCACGACGTATGTGAATCATGAAAGATTGGAAAGAACTTTACAGTAATCTTCCTAGTGAAGAACTAGATAAGATTGCTGTTCTTCGTGTAATTGTTCAGGGTATGAAGACTTTACAAGAAAATATTGATGACATCCCACCACAAACATTATAATGGAGTGTAGATTATCTTATGCAATTCTTTACTGATGAATACCTTCGTGAATTCTATGAAAACTGAAAGAACTGATTTCTTATTTTGTGAAAAATATCGTCCACAGACCATTGATGATTGTATCCTTCCTGAAAGTACTAAGAAGACTTTCAAGGAGTTTGTTGAAAAGGGCGAAGTTCCTAATCTTCTTCTCTCTGGTCCACCTGGTGTAGGTAAAACTACCGTTGCTAAAGCACTTTGTCATGAACTTGGAGTAGATTATTATGTCATCAACGGATCTGACGAAGGTCGATTTCTTGACACTGTACGGAATCAGGCCAAGAACTTTGCTTCGACCGTCTCACTTTCGTCAACTGCTAAACACAAAGTCATCATCATTGATGAGGCTGACAACACAGGGAATGATGTACAGCTCCTCTTACGGGCTAATATTGAGACGTTTTATAACAACTGTCGATTCATCTTCACCTGTAACTACAAGAACAAAATCATCGAACCCCTACATTCTAGGTGTGCCTGTATCGAGTTCGGAATCAAAGGAAAAGAGAGACAACAGATTGCCGCAGGATTCTTCAAACGTCTTCAAGAAATCTTGGATACAGAAGGTATTAAATATGATAGTAAGGTCCTCGTAGAACTTATTAATAAACACTTTCCTGATTGGCGTCGTGTTCTGAATGAGTGCCAAAGGTATTCTACTGGTGGTAGTATTGATTCTGCAATTCTTGCATCGTTCTCTGACGTTTCTGTAAATGATCTTATTAAAAACCTTAAGGAGAAAAACTTCTCTGAAGTCCGCAAGTGGGTGGTTTCTAACTTGGATAATGATCCTGGGGTACTTTTTCGTCGTATTTACGACACTCTTCTTGTATCCCTTGAAAACAATTCTATTCCTGCTGCTGTGCTTGTTATTGCTAAGTATCAGTATCAGGGGGCATTTTGTACAGACCAAGAAATAAATATACTTGCTTGTTTAACAGAAATAATGGTAGAATGCACTTTCAGATGAAAATAATTAAATGGATTAAAGAACATCTACCAAAATGGATGAATCTTAATCACCAACGACCTTGGAATAAGGAATCAAATGACCAAAGATAGAAGGAAATTAAAGGCCCAAGTAAAATCCAGATGGTATTATATCTTTTGGGCTACAGCAACTGTCTCTGTACTTTTGGGCCAAATATATGTTGGAACTGGTTATCGTCAGTTGACCAACTCAGTTAATAATGTATTGGAACAAATCAAATGAACGTAAAACTATTTCGTATTACTACTGGTGAAGAAGTCGTAGCAGAACTTGTCTCTGAGACTGATACTACGGTGACTATGAAGAATGGTCTGGTAGTTCTTCCCACAGGTCAACAGGTTGGGTTTGCCCCTTGGGCAACTGTGATTGATAAGGATCAACCTGAGATTACAGTGAATAGAACTCATATTGTTTATATTGCAGAACTTGATGAAAGTATCGAAGCAAAGTATAATCAAATCTATGGAAGTAAACTGGTAACACCAGATAATAAGAAATTGATTCTTTAAATTATGGAACTTAAGGATTGGTTGAATTCAATTAACTTTACGAAGGAGAATCTGATTCAGGACGATCCTTCACTGGCTAAAGAATATCCACCATATATCATCAATCGTTGTCTGTCTGGACACATGGATTGTATTATGTTTGTTAATGAAATGAACAAGTACAGTTTTCTAGACAAAGATATACAATATAGTTTCTATCTAAATATATTGAGAAAGAGGAAGAGATTCTCTCCCTGGCTCCGCAAAGATAAAGTCGCAGACTTAGATTGTGTAAAACAATACTATGGCTATAGTAATGAGAAAGCATCTCACGCTTTGAAAATTTTATCCCATGAGCAACTTAATTTTATTAGACAACGACTTGATACTGGTGGAAAAAAATGATAGAGACTGTTGAACCTCAGGTTAATTGGTCAAAAGATCAAATGGTAGAGGTTAAGCTAAATGAACCAGATGACTTTCTTAAGGTGAGAGAAACACTAACAAGGATTGGTGTGGCATCACGTAAAGAAAAGAAATTGTATCAATCCTGTCATATCCTTCATAAACAGGGTAGATATTATATTGTTCATTTTAAAGAATTATTTGCTCTTGATGGTAAATACGCTAATCTTACTGTTAATGATGTTCAGCGTAGGAATCGTATTACTCGCCTTCTTGTTGATTGGGGTCTCATAGATGTTGTCATTGAAGAATCGATTCGAGACATTGCACCACTGAATCAAATCAAAGTTCTTCCTTATAGGGATAAGAATGAGTGGGCTCTGGAACAGAAGTATAATATTGGTAAGAAGAATAATGTGAAGGTTGAACAACCTGAATAAATAAGACTGAGACTCCTTTCGTGCGGTCTCTATAAAAGTCGGAACACCCAAAGACCTCCTGTCTCTTGACAGGGGTCTTTTTTATGGTAAGATATAGATCTCACAGTGCACTGCTCCGTGAGATTTTTTAAAAGCTAATTGCTATTTTTTTATGAACAAACAAATACCTATTGAAGGTCCTCACCGTATTCCAGGATTTAATGGAGTAGGTGAGATTAATCTTGAGGACTATAATACTGAAGGTATTCTCCCACCAAAAATTCTTTCAGGTAAGTTTTCCCATATTGGAACCCTTGATCTTAATACTGTAGACGAAAATCATCCTAATTGGGAAAACCTTGCTATCCGTGAACAAGGTAATACTAATGATCGTATTGGAATTTTTGAAAATGCCTTTGAAGTAGAAGGTTTCAAAACCAATGTTCCTCCAATTTTGCTTGGAACGAATCAAAAACCTATTGATGGTCGTGGTCGGGCAATCGCTGCAAAGCGTCGTGGTGAAAAGCAAATCCCTGCTTTCTACTATGTTATTGGAGATGATTCTGAGAAGAATCGTGTCACTGATGGATTGATGAACAATCTCCGTCACCCTTCAGCATTTCAAGCAACGATGGAATCTATTGTTGTTGGTGGTCTCTTTCTCATAAAGTGTGGTGAACTAAATTTTGATGAGAGTTCTATCAGAGATTATTTACATAATGATCTAGAAGTTCAAAATAAGTTTTCCAAAGGTAATATCACTAAGATTGTCAACGCAATATTGGCCCGCGGTAAAGAAGGTGGTGATCCTCTGGTCTATACTAAAGATCGTGAAAAATGGATAACTTGGTGTAATGATGCTGGTATGCCAATTAACGACGATAACGGTATTCTATGTTGTGTAGATGGTCATAACTATCCGTTTCGTCATTGGGGAGAACATATTATTCCTAGAGTAACAAGCAACAAACCTGCTAAGTTAATTTTATATACTAAGAGACATGTTCCTGCCGAGGCTAGAAGAAACATGAAGAAGTATGTGGTTGCGCTTCAATATTTACTTGAATCTTCTTATATGATGGTTGAAAGGGACTATGCTTCGGATTGGCCAATGGGAGAACTCAAACTTCCTGTCAAAACTGTTCCTTATGAGATTTATGGATGTATTCCTCAGATTGTTGGTAAACACGATTCTTATAGGAATAGTAAAAGATTTGTAGATATCGAAAATTATTGATAACCGAATAAAAATCTACGGGGTTCACTACCCCGTTTTTTTGTTTTTTCTGTTATAAATAATAAGTGAACGCCTTCGGGGTTCACACAATCAAATCTCGCTTATTTAAGGAGAAGTACATGGCCAATCTCATGAAGTACAATGCTGCTGACCTGGACAAATTCATGGACAGGATTACGCGCAACACAATTGGAATGGATGACTACATCGATAGAATCCTAAGAGGTCAAGAAACATCAAACTATCCTCCATACAACCTCATCCAAGTCAGTGATACAGAATCACAACTAGAGTTAGCTTTGGCAGGATTCAAACCAGAAGAAGTTAATGTCTACACAGAAGAAGGAAAACTTTTCGTTGAAGGAAAACGAGAAGAATCCACAAAAGAAACAACTTTTGTCCACAGAGGAGTGGCTGCAAGATCTTTCACCAGAGCTTGGACACTGGCAGAGGATACGGAAGTTGGATCAGTCCAACTTGAGAATGGGTTGTTAACAATTTCTATGAAGAGGATTGTTCCAGAACATCATCAACGTAAGGACTGGTTCTAAATAGTAAGGAATATCGTCGCTGCGGGGCCCATTGGCACAAACCAGTGGACACCCCCATTTTTTTATGGTATAATTTTAAAGAGTTTTTATATAAAAATGAGTATTAAACTATTACTACTGAAGTCTGGTGAAGATGTTATTGCCGACATAAAGGAAATGTGTGTGGGTGATCAAGAAAAACCAACTGTTATCGGTTACTTTCTCAGGTACCCGTGTCGTGTAAAACTAGTTGGACAAGAAACTGAACATGAAGGAAATAAGCAACATCCATTCAAAATGCAACTTACTCCATGGATGCCCCTAAGTAAGGATGATATGATTCCTGTTATAGCAGATTGGGTTGTCACGGCAACTGAACCAATTGATGAACTAAAAGAAGCTTATGAAAAAGGAGTAAAGAAAAATGAAGATAGAAAACTTGAAACTACTGTCATTGATGGATCAGAGACTAGTTCTGACTCAGATTGAAGAGGTTTCAGCAGACCTGGGTGAACCAGACTGTAAACTGATAGAACCTTTTATTCTTAATTCTAGTACAATGACATTGTCTCCATGGTTTGTGGACCTCACAAATCAGAATGAGTTTATGATTCACTCTGAAAAGATATTGACAATCATGGAACCTAACGGTAAACTAAAAGGAATGTATGAAGAACTACTTAAGGAATGAATTTCTACTCAAACATACAGATGATTGGAAATCAGTTCCTTGTTCGTGGTTATGAAAATGGTAAGAGAGTCCAATATCGTGATGACAATTATCGTCCAACTCTGTATGTTAAATCTAAGGTAGATACAAAATATAAAACACTGGAAGGTGAATGTGTAGAACCTATTCAACCTGGAACAGTAAGAGATTGTAGAGACTTTTTTAAGAAGTACGAGGAGATTGAGAACTTCAAGATCTATGGAAATGAGAGGTATATTTACCAATATATCTCTGACAAATATCCTCAGAATGAGATCAAGTTTGACATCAAGAAGATGAAACTTGTAACCATTGATATTGAGGTTGCATCAGAAGAAGGATTTCCTGATCCTGAACATTGTTCTGAGGAGATGTTGACCATCTCTATTCAGGATTATGCAACCAAGAAAATTACAACCTGGGGTAGAAAACCATATACTCCTAGTCAAGATAATGTTACCTATCATTATTATCCTGAAGAGAGGGACATGCTCCTTGCATTCATCGATTGGTGGATGAAAGATTATCCTGATGTGGTCACAGGGTGGAACACCCGTCTGTATGATATCCCATATATCTGTGGAAGGGTCGATAGGATTTTGGGTGAAAGAGCCCTTAGGAACTTGTCTCCATGGGGTCTCGCGACTAAGAAGGAGACCTGGATCAATGGTCGTATGTTTTATATCTATGATATTGGTGGTATCACAGACCTGGACTATCTGGAACTGTATAAGAAGTTTACCTATGTGAATCGTGAGTCATATCGATTGGACTTCATTGCAGAAGTTGAACTGGGACAGAAGAAACTGGATCATAGTGAGTTTGATACCTTTAAAGATTTCTATACAGGTAACTGGAAAAAGTTCGTTGATTATAATATCGTTGACGTAGAACTTGTTGACCGTATGGAAGACAAGATGAAACTGATTGAACTTGTTATTACCATGGCATATGATGGTAAGGTGAATTTTGGTGATCCAATGTTTCAAGTTCGTCTTTGGGATTCTATCATCTATAACTATTTGAAGAAGAGGAATATTGTTATTCCTCCTAAGACACAGACCGATAAGAGTGATAAGTTTGCTGGTGCCTATGTAAAGGAACCCAAACCTGGTGTTTATGATTGGGTTGTAAGTTTTGATTTGAATTCGCTTTATCCGCATTTAATTATGCAATACAATATCTCACCTGAAACTCTTCAGGAGGAGAAACATCCATCAGTCACCATTCAAAAGATTCTTGATGAGAAGATTGAGTTTGATTCGTATAGTGACTATGCGGTTTGTGCCAATGGTGCAATGTATCGTAAGGATGTGAAGGGTTTTCTGCCTGAACTGATGGAGAAGATGTATGATGAACGTAAGGCATTCAAGAATGAGCTGTTGAAGTCTAAACAGAAATTGGTTGATATTGAGTCCAAACTTAAGATTAATAAAGATCCAGTTCTTCGTAGACAGAGAACACAAACAATCAAAGATATTGCCAAGTTTAATAACTTTCAGATGGTGAGAAAGATTTGTTTGAACTCTGCCTACGGTGCAATTGGTAATGCATACTTCAGGTACTTTAAACTTGCTAATGCAGAAGCGATTACTATGTCTGGTCAGACATCTATTCGTTGGATTGAAAATCATATGAATGGATACCTAAATAAACTACTCTCTACAGAAGATGTGGATTATGTCATTGCATCTGACACCGATTCAATCTATCTTAACTTTGGACCTATTGTTGATAAATTTCTTGGTGATAAGGTTAGTGATACGAGTAAAGTTGTTTCGATCATTGACAAGGTCTGTCAAGAGAAATTGGAACCGTTTATCGAATCCTCTTATCAAGATCTTGCGACGTATGTGAATGCATACGATCAGAAGATGCAAATGAAGAGAGAGAACATTGCAGATCGTGGAATCTGGACTGCCAAGAAGAGATACATTCTTAATGTCTGGGATAGTGAAGGAGTTAGGTATGAAGATCCTAAACTTAAGATCATGGGTATCGAGGCAGTTAAGTCATCGACTCCAGCACCTTGTAGAAGTATGATTAAGGGTGCTCTCAAATTGATGATGAGTGGAACAGAGGATGAGGTCATTGAATATATTGATCAATGTAGAAGTGACTTTAAGAAACTTCCTATTGAAGATATTTCTTTTCCTAGATCTGTTTCTGATGCTCAGAAGTATAAGGCACATGCAACAATCTATTCAAAGGGAACTCCTATTCATTGTCGTGGTGCCCTACTGTTTAATCACTACATAAAAGAAAAGAAGTTGACAAATAAGTATTCTCTTATCAACAATGGTGAAAAGATTAAATTCTGTTATTTGAAGAAACCGAATATTATTCGTGAGAATGTGATCTCATTCATTTCTGATTTTCCACATGAACTTGGTCTTGACAAGTATGTTGATTATGACTTACAATTCAACAAAGCTTTCTTGGAACCTGTAAAGGTTATTCTTGATGCCATTGGATGGAATGTAGAAAAAACAGTAAACCTAGATTCTTTCTTTGGATAATGTATAAGGTCTGGTACTGTTCTATCAAACCCCCGATGATCTTATTTTCTCTTGAAGAGGTTCAAATTCTGTCAAGAATGATCCACATAGTGAGTGGGTCTACTCCTTATTGGAAAAAAATTATTACCCTAGATGATTAAACATGGACTTTTTAACCGACATTGTAAAAGAGATTGGGGATGACTTTACCAAACTCGCATCAGACATCGAAGAAAACGAAACCTTCGTGGATACAGGGAGTTATATATTTAACGCAATGTGTTCGGGTTCCATTTTTGGTGGTGTTTCTGGGAATAAGATTACTGCCATTGCTGGTGAGTCTTCTACTGGTAAGACTTTCTTTGCTCTCGCTGTGGTCAAAAACTTTCTTGACTCTAATCCTGATGGGTATTGTTTATATTTTGACACTGAAGCTGCTATCACCAAGTCTCTTGTAGAATCCCGTGCAATTGATACTTCTCGTCTTGTTGTTATTAATGTAGTTACAATTGAAGAGTTTAGGCAGAAGGCTCTTAAGGCTGTAGATATATACTTAAAAAAACCTGAAGCTGAACGTAAACCTTGTATGTTTGTGTTAGACTCTTTGGGAATGCTCTCTACTGAGAAAGAGATTAGAGACGCATTGGATGATAAGCAAGTTCGTGATATGACCAAATCTCAATTGGTCAAAGGCGCGTTCAGAATGTTAACACTTAAATTAGGTCAAGCAAATGTCCCGCTCATTGTCACAAACCATACATATGATGTCATCGGAGCTTATGTTCCAACTAAAGAGATGGGAGGAGGTTCGGGACTCAAGTATGCAGCAAGTACAATCATTTATCTTGGAAAGAAAAAGGAGAAGGATGGAAAAGAAGTCATTGGAAACATTATCAAGGCAAAGACGCACAAATCACGTTTAAGTAAAGAGAACAAGCAAGTTGAGATTCGTTTGTATTATGATGAGCGTGGTCTTGATCGATATTATGGTCTTCTTGAGTTAGGAGAACTTGGTGGACTCTGGAAGAACGTTGCTGGACGTTATGAGATGAATGGTAAGAAGGTTTATGCTAAGGCCATATTGAAAGATCCAGAACAATACTTCACACCAGAGGTGATGGAGAAACTTGATACAATTGCAAAGGAACAATTTAGTTATGGTACTTGATGGACAAGATTGAGTTTTTGATTTTAAAAAATTTGATACACAATGAAGAATACTTGAGAAAAGTTCTTCCTTTCCTCAAAGAGGAGTATTTTGAGGATAATAAATATAAGGTAATTTTCGATGAGATCTCCACATTTTCTTCAGAATATAATGAGATTCCTACAAAAGAGATACTCAACATTGAAATTGAAAAGAGACGAGATATAAATGAGGACTCTTATAAACAGATTTCTCATGTAGTCAGTTGTCTTGAAGATGATGTTGTAGAATTTGATTGGTTGGTCAACACTACTGAAAAATGGTGCCGTGATCGGGCAATTTATCTTGCTTTGATTGAATCAATTCAGATTGCTGATGGTGGTGATAATAAGAAGGCACCAGATGCCATTCCGTCTATTTTATCTGATGCTCTTGCGGTTAGTTTTGACAATCATGTAGGCCATGATTATTTGGAGGATTATGAATTACGATATGAGTCTTATCATAGAAAGGAGGAAAGAATTGAATTTGATCTCGACTATTTTAATAAAATCACGAAAGGTGGGCTCCCTAACAAAACTCTTAATATCGCTCTTGCTGGTACGGGCGTCGGGAAAAGTCTATTCATGTGCCATGTGGCTAGCTCCGTCTTGCTCCAAGGGAGGAACGTTCTGTACATTACAATGGAAATGGCAGAAGAGCGCATTGCTGAACGAATTGATGCAAACCTTCTAAATGTAAACATCCAAGAGATTGTTGACCTTCCAAAACAAATGTTTGAAGCAAAGGTTACAAACCTGACAAAGAAGACACAAGGTCAACTAATTATTAAGGAGTATCCTACTGCGAGTGCGCACAGTGGACATTTTAAGTCACTTCTTAATGAGCTTGCACTTAAGAAGTCATTTAGACCTGATATTATTTTCATTGATTACCTTAATATATGTGCTTCCGAAAGGTATCGCGGAAATAGCACTGTCAATTCATATTCATATATTAAAGCAATTGCTGAAGAACTTAGAGGATTGGCTGTCGAAGCAAACGTCCCTATCATATCTGCTACTCAGACCACTCGTTCTGGTTATGGTAGCTCTGATGTTGAACTTACTGACACTAGTGAGTCCTTTGGTCTCCCTGCTACTGCTGATCTTATGTTTGCCCTTATTTCTACTGAAGAGTTGGAGGGGCTTGGACAGATACTTGTAAAACAATTGAAGAACAGATATAACGATCTTTCTATACATAAACGTTTTGTTGTTGGTATTGATAGGGCAAAGATGAGACTGTATGATTGTGAACAGTCTGCGCAAGATGATCTCCTTGACAATGGAAAGGAAGAAGAGTATACTAATGAGGAGAGAACTTCTAAGAAATCATTTAGCGACTTTAAATTCTAATGGCAAAGAAATCGTTTAAAAAAGAAAAGAAAGGCAATGAAGAGGAGTGGAGTTGGGAAGAAACTTCTGAAGTGAGAAAAGCTTTGAATAGATTGCATCAGGACATTAAAGATAGGGTTAGGGAGGATAAAAATGAGCAGTCAAGTTGATATAGAAAAATACGTTGAGTTTGTTGATGCTGTTACTAGTGATGAATCGAAAAGATATGATGCCTTTGATAAGAGGGTATATGAATTGGAGTCCCAGATTCCTGTTGAACGTCTTTTAACTGCTGCTCTTGGTATTTGTGCTGAAGGTGGTGAGTTTACTGAAGTAGTCAAGAAGATTGTCTTCCAAGGTAAACCAGTTAATGAAGATAATATCTTTCACATGAAGCGTGAGTTGGGAGATATTTGTTGGTATTTGGCACAAGCATGTAAGGCATTAGATACAGATTTTAATGAGATTATTGAGATGAATGTTGACAAATTGAAGTCTCGTTATCCTGGAGGAGAATTTGATGTTCATCACTCGGAGAATAGAAAGGATGGTGATGTATAATGCACGATTCTTCAAAGCTATTGACTGGATTAAAATTTAAACAGTCCCTAAGATATGGTGAGAATCCACAACAGAATGCAACATGGTGTGCGTATCAAAGATCAAGAATCTATTGATACATGTAATGAGTTGGATATGACTATGATATTTACAGGTAAACGACATTTTTTACATTAAATGATTATGAGCTACGCATTATTAAGTGTTTCAAATAAAGATGGTATTGTAGATTTTGCAGAAAAATTAGTTCGTGCAGGATACACCCTTATTTCAAGTGGTGGAACCCATGCAGTAATTCATGCAGAAGGTATACCCGTAATGAAGGTATCTGAATATACTGGTGCACCAGAAATTCTTGAAGGTAGAGTAAAGACATTACATCCAAAGATTCATGGTGGTATTCTTGCAAAGCGTGGTCATCCTTTACATGATCTAGATCGTAATGCAAATGGTATTGGACTCATTGATATTGTTGCAGTTAATCTGTATCCATTCAAAGAAACTGTTTCTAAACCAGATGTAACCTTTGAAGAAGCAATAGAAAATATTGATATTGGTGGTCCTAGTATGGTAAGATCAGCAGCAAAGAATCATAAAGATGTTGCTGTATTGACTAATCCTAATCAGTATGGAATTTTTCTTGATGTATTGAAGGGTAATGCATATTCTACTACAATGGATGAATTAAAAACTCAATTTGCATTAGAAGCATTCAAACATACTGCTGAGTATGATGCGACAATTAGCGCATGGATGCTGGAAAATAATATCTATGAAGAGACAAAAAGTTCATACGGTGGAACCCTTACCTAGAACTTTCTCAACTTGAAAAACAAAACAACCTACAGAGTAAATTAAAAAAAATGATTAATATTGAAGTTGATGTGAAAACCTCTATTACAATTAGACAAGTTCTATTTCGTGAACAGCATCTTTATACATATGATCCTACCTGTTGTCCTCAACGAATCGTTGATATTCGGAGTGTTATCCAAAACCTTGACGAACAGATTGAAAGTGAGTTAAAATCTATTGAAGAAGAAAATACTGAAGAATGACATACGACTTTTCTTTTGCACATTCACCAGAAGGATTTGATAATCATATCAATAGTTCAATTCGTGGGTATTCTGATCTTCTAGAAGATACTGTATCATTCTCCCGATACTTTGTGGAAGATGATACTAGAGTCGTTGATGTTGGTTGCTCAACTGGTAAACTCACTAAGATGATTATTGGTAACAATCCCAATCGTAAACAGACACAATACGTTGGCGTAGAACTTGCTGGTAGTTTTTATGATGACCTGACAGAACGTTACACAGAAATTCGTAAAGATTATCCTTGGGCCCTTCTAGAGTGGGTTCGTGGTAATATCACAAACTATGAATTTAGGAACTGTTCTCTAGTAACTTCACTATTCACTCTACAGTTCATGCCAAAGACCACTAGACAAGAGACGATTAATAAGATTTACAATGGTCTCAATGAAGGTGGTGCATTTATCTTTGCAGAGAAGTTGATGTGTGAGAATGCATTCTTCCAAGAACTACTTACCTTTAATCATTATGATTACAAGAGAAAGACCTTTTCTGCTGATGAGATTATGGATAAGGAGAAAGAACTTCGTGACATGTTGAAACCCAATACATGGAAGGAACTTTATAGTATGATTATGTTAGCAGGTTTTAAAGATTGTCAGATTTTCTGGAGAAATCATCAGTTTGTTGGAGTTATTGCAAATAAGTAATGTGTGGAATTATTGGTGGATTTGATATTCCACAAATTGAAAAAGGACTTCATGCAATTTCACATAGGGGCCCAGATAATCAACAAGTAATTCAAATGGATAATGTCTATTTTGGACATGTCCGTTTGTCTATTATTGATATTAGTAGTGATTCAAATCAACCATTTGTTTATGGTAATACTACCATGATTTTCAATGGTACGATTTGGAATTATCAAGAATTGAAAGAAGAATTGAATATTGAGACAAAAACTTCAGGTGATACTGAGGTTCTTTGTGCTATATTGGATCGATATGGTATTGAGGGGTTGAATAAAGTTGAGGGAATGTTTGCAATAGCATTTACTCAGGGTGATGGTTCTATCACCATTGTGAGAGATCGCCATGGAGAAGTTCCTCTTCATTATTCTCTACTTACAGGTATATTTCCATCATTCTCTTTTTGTTCAGAAATCAAAGGACTTCTTGTCATGGATGAGAATGGTCAGACCATTAAAATGTTGGAACCTGGATCATTTATCAAAGTTACATCTAATTATTCTGTAGAAGAAGGTTATTGGTATAATATTAAAGAAAATATTGAAGATACGTCTGACTGGGACTTTTGTACATCCAAAACACACATAGAATTTGGTATAAGTAAAGGATCTTATGAAAGAACAATTTCGGATGTTCCTGTAGCATGTCTACTGTCTGGTGGTATTGATTCTGCTATTACTACACTTATTGCATCTAAACATATTCCAAACTTGGTGACATATACCGCAGTTTATGATGAAAAATCAAAAGATTTAAGGTCTGCCAGAGAAGTTGCTAAATATTTGGGAGTTGAACTTAGAGAAGTTAGAGTTGAACCACCTACTGTCGATGATGTTGATGATGTCATCAATACTATTGAAATGTCACATAAGGCTCAGGTGGAAATTGGTTATCCTTGTATCCAACTTGCGAAAAGAATCCATGAAGATGGTTTTAAAGTAATTATGTCTGGTGAAGGTAGTGATGAACTCTGGGCATCATATGGTATGAGTTACCACGGTATCAAAGATAAGGGTTGGACTAATTATAGAATTGGTCTCTTTGGTTCACAACATCGTAAGAACTTCTCAAGATGTAATAAAATCTTTATGAGGTATGGTATTGAGTGTCGGTTACCTTTCTTAAACACTCAACTAGTTGAAATTGCACTTGGTTTGAGTCAAGATATTGTTTGGGATGGTAAGGCTAGACCTAAAGCAATTCTCCAAGAGGCCTTTAGAGGTCAACTCCCAGATGATATTGTTGATAGAAAGAAAGTAGCATTTCAGGATGGTATGGGTATCAAATCTCTTTACGAAGACATTATAGATTCTCCAAAAACATATTATACTACACACTATAAGAAACAGTTCTCATGAAACTTCCATACAAATTACAAAATGTTTATGATGGTGAAGCTCAACAGAAGTTCACTGTCATTTCTACGTTCGCTGGTGGAGGAGGATCTTCCACTGGTTATCGTCTTGCGGGTGGTAAGATTCTTTGTATCAATGAGTTTGTGGAAGAAGCAAGAAAGACATATTCAGAGAACTATCCATCCACACATATTATTCCTGATGATATTAAACAACTGACAGGTAAAGACTTCCTGGAAGCCACCGGCCTTAAAGAAGGAGAACTAGATATTCTTGATGGTTCTCCACCATGTTCTGCATTTTCTGTTGCAGGTTCTATGTGTCGTGGTGAAGGTTCTAAACATTCTGATGGGTGGGGTAAGACTAAGACTTATTCAGATGGTAAGAAGGTAGAGAATATTGAAGACTTGTTCTTTGAATATATTCGTGTTGCCAATGAAATCAGACCCAAGGTTATCGTTGCTGAGAATGTCAAGGGTCTGACTATTGGTGAGGCTAAGACTTATTATGCTATGATTACCAATGCCTTTGAGGAGATTGGTTACCTTGTCACATCAAAGGTGATGAAATCATCTCACTATGGTGTTGGCCAAGCAAGAGAACGACTTATCTTTATTGCAGTTCGTGATGATATTTCTGATTTAGTTGGTCTGAATGTATTGACTGTATCCTCTCTTTTTCCACCTACATTATCCAAAGATACTACGATTGGTGACATCATTGATGGTGTTGAGAATGATCCTGAGAATATCAAAGGTCTCACAGAACACATGTTGAAAAGTGGTGTGTATCAAAGTGTGGTAAAGAAGATGCCTAAGGATCCTAAAAAGATTCTTTCTGGTATGGATTATCATGAGAAGGGTCATTGTTTTAATACTAAGAGGGCATCATTCTATAAACCATCTCCCACACTAACTGCAAGTGGTGGTTTAATTCATTGGAACGAGGATAGAGTATTGTCTGTTCCAGAACTGAAACGTATTCAATCTCTTCCTGATGACTTTGTTTTGACTGGTTCTCATTCTCAACAGACAGAAAGAGTGGGTAGAATGGTTCCGCCTTTGATGATGAAAGCAATCGCAGAAAACATCTATAAAGAAGTTCTTTCTAAAGTCTAATATCATAAATAATGTTAATAAGAGTTGTTAGAATTAAAAACCATGTCGGATATGAGTAATCTGTACAGAGCTTATTCAGCTGTACACAGTTCTGAAATTAGTGATCAACTGAAAGAGTCTAGAGATATCATCTCTGATATGGAATTTAATCAGATGAATTCTGCGGACCTTCAAGAGGTTGCAGAAGAAATCATTGAAGAGATGTTCGTTAATACTCTTACTGTTAAACAATCGAAAGAAATTGTCGAACAGATTATTAATGAAGCACTTAATGGTGAACAGTCGGAACTTAGATCTAGTAAAGTTGAGTATATTAAAGAGTCATTTGATAGAGCCTTTTATAATTGTCACACTGAAGAGAGATTTACTACGTATAGACATTCAAAGAAAGTTCAAGAGAATTTTCACAACATCTCTAATGAAGAACTTGGAAATAAGAGACTCCATGAGGCACTGATTGCTCAAGAGAAAAAGACAATCAAAGAGGGTATTCTTTCTTTGATTGAGAAGAAAACAAAAGATTCTTCTTACCTTGAGACCAATATGGAGAAGAGACTGGAGAATAATGAGAAGGCCCGTAAGGATATGGAGAATATGGGTACTACTATGAAGAACCCTCAACTTGAAGAGTTCTCTCAAATCAGACAAGATTGGAGTAGTGCTTATTCTTCCATATATGAACCAGAAGGTGATGAAGTAAATGAAGAAGATAAACCCACTACAGCACAATTAAAGGCTAGGGAAAAGTATGCTAGGATTAAAGAACTTACTAATAAAGGTAAGCATCAGGAAGCTAGCAAGTTATATAATGCTAAGGAAGAGTTTAAAGCATTAACACCTGATGATAAGGATCGGATTAGAAATCAAGCAGAGCGTAGAAAGAGATCAGCTGATAGAGCTCAGAATACCAGTGATTATAAGAAATCTACAAAGCAGGATCAGCAAGTTCGTAAGATGAAGTCTGTTCTTAATAATGAATATGAACCAGAAGGTGAAGTTATTGAAGCGACTGCAATGGCAAAGCGTGGACGTAACGAGACTGAAATCCGTAATGAGATTGCTTCTAAAACTGGTGGTGGTAAGTCTGCTGATAGAGCAACTGCTTTAGAACAGAAACCCACTTTTGGTCATAGTGGTGATGATATGAAAGGAAGAAGGAACCTTGCAAATAAGCAAAGAACTGATTTCCGTAAAACTACTTCTTCTAGTCCAGGTCTTCGTGGACCAGGACATAAGTCTGATGATCCTGAGGTAAAAGCAAAACAGGCAGCAAGAGGAAAGCAGAGAGGTGTTCTGACTCCTAACGAGAAGAAGGTTCTTAATAATGAAGTTGATTTGGATTTTGTTAATAGTTTGATTGAGTCTGGTAAATTCAATGAAAATGAGATTCAAAATATTACGGAAATTCTGGGAGCAGCATTGGGTGGTATTGCTGGACATATCTATGGACCAGGACTACTTGCAAAAGCAGGTGCTGCCGCTGCTTTGACAAAGGCGGGAGTTGGTCCTAAAGTTGCGGCTGCACTTACAGGAAAAACAGCATCAGCTGCATTAGGTTCTGCTGCTGGTGAGGTACTTGATCCTACAAAGAAAAAGAAAGATAAAAATCCAGTAAGTGCTGCAGCTGGTGGTGCTGCTGGTAGTGCTACTGCGGGAGTATTAGGTGCTTCATATGAACCAAATGGTGAAATGATTGAAGGTAAAGTTGCTTCTGCTGTGGGTGGTGGAGTTGGATCTGCTGTAGGTGGTGTTGCTGGTGGTCTTGCTGGTCTTGCTGGTGGGGCTGCAGTTGGTGGTCCTGCTGGCGCTGCTTTAGGTACTAAAGTTGGTGCCGTTACTGGTAGTGCCGTAGGTGGAGGAACAGGTGCTGCTCTTGGTGCCAAGAAAGGTAGAAAGAAATCTGCTGCTGCTGCTGGTGCTGGGGGTTCTCTTGTTGCCGGACCAATTGGAGCTGCCACTGGTGGTGCTATTGCAAGTCAACATGAACCAGAGGGAGATTTGATTTCTGAAAATCCAGTTCAAAAAGCTTGGAATCAGTTTGTTCCACCACCAGAAAAATCTGCTAATCCAGATGTAAGATCTGGAAAACTAAAACCTGGTAGTCTAGAAGGACCTCTTTTAGATAAGATGAATAAAGGTGCAGCGGCTTTAAACAAACCTATTAAAGCCGCATCAAAACTAGCTAAACTAGCTAAATCAGCTCTACCTGTTGCTGGTGCACTTGGTGCTGGAGTTTTGGCAACTAAGGCTGTAGATACAGTAATGGGTCATGGAAAGAATTCTAATGAAGAAATTGAATTTGCTAATAAATTAATTGAGTCTGGTAAGTTCTCTGAAGAAGAGATTAATTCTATCTTAGAAGGATTGGTGGGTGGTGCAGGCACTTTAGTTCGTCAAGGTGTAAAGATTGGTGGCAAGAAAGGTGGTAGAGCAGTACAAAAAGGAACTACAGCTGCTACTGCTGCGGGTAGAGCAAAAGTTGCATCAGCAAAACAAGGTAATCCCAGTAAAATGGTTGGATCTGGAAGAGGTGAGAAGATTGGCGCTACATTAGGAGGTATTGCTGGTGGTCTTGCGGGAGTTGCAATTCCTGATGGACCTGCAATGGTTGCTGGTGAAATTGCTGGTGGATATGCAGGTAGTAAAGTTGGTGGTAAAATTGGTAGACAATTTGATAAGGCTGGTAGTTCCTCCTGATGTAATGAGTCTCCAAATAATGATGTATTGGAAGAAGTTAAATGAAAAAATATATTTTACAGATCTTTTCTCATCCAGCTACTCATCTTAATATTGTTACCTTTGGTCTTCTTATATTTATTGGTACTATGCATAACCATGCGCATTATCAGATGAGTAATGATGCTGATTCGTATGTCTTTCAGTGGTGTAAGGCCAATCCCAAAAGATGTACATACAGACCACTATAAAGGTTGACAAAACTTTACAGTTCATATATAATTATGTAACACTTCTTTACATGGTGACAATGACTGTAACAATTTTGGTGTGTTTGGAGTCTGACACATAGTTGACATTGTTAAGTAAAAAATATACAATATAGTAGTATAAATTACCTACACAAGAAATCGATGGCGTCTTATTCTATTACTATCCAGCAACCTGCTGGTACCGAAATCACATTTGATTGTGGAGAGGATCAATATATTTTAGATGCTGCTGAGGAAAATGAATTAGACTTACCATCCTCTTGTAAAGCTGGTGCATGTTCCTCATGTGCTGGTAAGGTAATCGAAGGAACACTCGACAACGACGAGCAATCGTTCCTTGATGATGATCAACTAGAACAAGGGTTCTCCCTCCTCTGTGTTGCTATTCCTACAAGTGATTGTGTAATTAAAACTGACCAAGAAGAGAGTTTGTATTGATGTCAAACCCAAACCAACTCTATAAAGATATTGAGAGATTAAACGCCCTTTACGAAGAACTCTGCTGGGGGCACGAGGATGAATTAGTTTTCACCCACGAAAATGGTAGAGTCATTATTTACAACAACACTTTGGAGAAATTTGATGAACGAGAACGTAGAACGTATTAACGGTGCCTTTGGTAGGCTATTATACCACTATTAATTAATAAGAGAATACTCATGGGATTTATCGCAGTCGCAGCCTTACTCGCAGTAGCTATCTTCGCAGCAGTAAATATGCCGGTTGAGGAACAATGATATACGATGAGTCATTATTTTTTCTATTGATGCTCATCATTACTCCATACTTCATTGTGTTAGCACTATCCAATAGAGATGAAGATGATGGACCACCAGATGGTGGGATGATGACACCAGTATATCAGGGGCCCGGCTCTTAAGAGCCCCCATTTTCTAAATAATTCTGCCATGTATAGATACCATGCCAGAAGAAGTCAAGAAGGAAGAACCTAAGACTAAAAAGAAAGGTATTCTAGGAAAACTTAAGGAGGCCGCAGATGATAAGGAAGAACAACTTGCAATTCTCTCTACATTTGTGCGTCTGGGGATTCTTGTGTGGTCTGGTGGGATTCTCACTCTTGCCTATATCAAGTTACCTCCTGCTTTGGGTATACCAGAACAAAAATTGGATCCAACATTTATCGCATCAGTTTTCACTGGAGTTCTAGCAACGTTTGGCGTTCAGGCAACAAAGGGTAAAGGAGAAGGTGGTGGAAATGGTGGTGGAAATGGAATAACTAAAGAACAGATGGAAAGATTGATTGAAAAGGCAGCACAAACTGCTCCATCACAGACTATTAAATTAGAGCAGGGACCAGTTAGAATTTCTACTGGTGAGCCTCCTGTTGTACCACCTATTGTGTAAAATTAAATGACTTTATTTGTGACAATATTTCCTTTTTTGTTCATTATTTTATTGGTATCTGGTATGCATATGGCATGGCCTCTTAAGTATAGAGGTACTGGTAAATAAGGAAACCCACACTGAGTATTGAACCTCACACATTAATAGGACAAAATACCCATAATCAAAATAAATATTGTTATAATATGCGAGCCCACGGCTAAGTCATCGTGTCTCATTACACAGTTCAATATCTAGATCAAACAAGGTGTCATCAAACGATCTGCGAATATGCAGAAGATGCTTTTCAAGCAAAGAAGCAAGCAGTTCAAGACGTACCATATCTCAAATCACATCCCAGTTCAATAGATTGTATTCTGATTGAAGGTGCTCAATTCTGTGCAGTAGTATAATGATACTACAATTTGCACATTTAATAGGTCAACATACAAACTTCTTGACAGTAGGAAGTATTTTTATGTTGGTTCCTTTCTCTTTCTTCTGTATAGACTCTATGAAAAATCCTCATAGATATCAGGGACATTAATAAGTTTAGGTTATGTCGTCTATATAATGATGTATGATACTTGGTATCCTAATGTGCAAATCAGTGAAGATAGCGGTATTGGAATCACAGGTAGAGAGATTACTGGAGAAGCAGAAGGAGCTCACTGAAAGAGTTCGTGCTAATGAAAGAGTAGTTGCTATTGTATCTGCTATTGGTATTGGAGTAGGTGGTGTTGGTGGCACATTACTTTTAGGTCAACAACCTGCAAATGCCGGACCTATAGATGGATCTGTGATGTTATGGGTTGATGAATTTAAAGAGTGGGAAAGAAGACGAGATACTACTCCACCCGGTGATGTTTTAAATAACGCTATAGCAGATTTGGATAGTGGGTCAGAACCAAAAGAAGAGTTATTTGTTAGAGATGATGATGGCATGAGAATATGGAATAGGTTTTTCAGAACTAAATAACAGAAGTATGCTATAATGCTATGTCGGATATGGTGCCCCCCCAGTAGGAACAGTTGTTATAATTTTAGGGTTGTGGCGGAACTAAGGATATGAACCTAGAAGCTTTACGTGAAATTAGGAGGGAACATGGTACGCTTGTTGACTAGGATTAAAGATTGGGATAAAGCATGGGCAAAGAAAATTCAGGAAAAATTTAACTTATCTGATTATCAAATGCTCTGCCTTGCTTTTGCAAAAGGATTTATTATCGGAGCAATTATATTATAACTGAATGAACTAGACATACATAGTTCATTCAGTTATAGTATCATGCAAAAGATTGTCAATGGTGTAGCACTCTTCTCTGGTGTAGTATCACTCGGTTTGGTTATTGGTGGATCTATGGTCTACCTTCAGAAAGACAACATTATTAATGGTGTTAAGAAACAGTTGATTAATAGTGTCTCAGAATCTGTTCAAAATCTCCTACCTGGTATGGTAGACGGAGCAGTTCCTGAACTTCCTGGCACAACTGGTGGTGCTATCCCTGGTGGAGTTCCTAGTCTTCCTTTCTGATATGATTATGTTGTGGTTATTATTACTTTCTCCTCCAGCTAATGCAGCTGTGGGAGGGATACCATGTCCTACTACACTTCAATCAAAGGCGTCGATTATCGTGAGTGATTTAGATGGACATCAAGCCAATAAGAATTCGGCCGGTGAAAGTGTCACCACCGGAAACATTGAGGGAGTTACCTCCACCGATAGTATCTTCCCTTAATTCTCCTCTCACTATTAACATAGGACTTCCTATTGTTGATATGCCTGGATGTGTAGAAGCTCGTAATTCAATTAATGGATCAGGCCCGAAGATATTTGGGGATGATCCTAAGGGGATTATGACACTTTGTGGTGCTGGGGTTCCCAGTTACAATGCTCCTAATTTTGAACCTAACCAGATGACATTGACGGGTCCACCTAAGACTCCCCCAGTAGAACCAACACCAAAAACTCCCTCGGTAAAAACACCTGAGGTCAAACCACCACTAATACCTCCAATTGAGTGTCCTACTCTAGCACAACAAGCTAAAGAACCTATCGGAACTTTTGTTAATGGTTTCCGTGAAGAGGTGATAGGGTATAAACTACTTGGAAATGAATGTGTTCAAATTACAGAACCAGTTTCTATTCCAGAACAAATTATTGCTGGTCTTCCTAGTGGGGGTCAGGTAACACAGGTAGGTGGTATAGCAGTTATCGCAACCTCATCTGCTCTGTTAGCAAAACCACTGGCAGATATTTTACTTAAGGTGGTTAAACCAACGGTGAAGAAAGTAATTAAAAAGATTGCGGCTATACGAGGTAAGCAATCTATCGTTGAATCTGTACAGGATCGCCGAGGTCAGCAGCGGATTCGCTCACACGCGATTCGGAAACTGAAGGGGAAGGAATAGAATGAACGTGGGGTTTGATGTATACAACATCCCTTACCATAACGTCTCCACAAACAGAAGCATAAGGCGTCCCAGGTATGAATTGAATTCCTTTCATCATTAATTCTCCACAGTTCTTAAGTCTTGCAATCTCAAAGTCCAATCTTTTATTTGCGGTCAGTTGTTGTTGTAATTTAATTTGTGTTGCAGCAGCTTCTTTACATTGGTCTTGTAATTTCTTATCCATGGGATTAGACCATGTTGCAGACACACCTATGGACAAGCTGTGACTATCCTTTTGTCCTGTTCTTGTAGGAACATGATACAGAATACTGCCTGGATTATCTAAAGATCCATCCTCATCTAAATCACGCATATCATATATAGGATCATTATAGTATGGTTCGTATGGTTTTTGTTGTGATATAGAACCAGTTACGAATGGGGTAACGTTAAGCGTGGGTCCTTGACATTGGATACCTCCACCATAGGTATTTGTAATGTAAGGTCCCTGAAGGACTTGTATAGCTTGGTTTGTAACGGAGCCTGAACTGTTAGCAATAGGAGAAGCAGTAGCAGACACACCACCAACAGTTTCAGCATAAGAATTTAATGGTAATAATGATCCAAGAATAACTACTCCAATTATTGACTGAAAATGGAAGTTGTGTCTGTAACTGAAGTTACGTTTGTTTCTCTTTGGATAATTGTATGATTGCTCAACCCCGGACCTTTGTATGTCTCCGTGAATTGGAACGCTGCTCCCGGATTTGTTTGAACGTAAGTTGGCTTTGAAGTTGCTCCAGTCCATGATGAGGTCACCCCATTAATAGTTACATTTTGTGCTCCTGTTCCAGGAGACAAATTTCCATTTACAGTGACACCAGTACCTGTTGCAGAGTACTGATATCCTGTGTTATAATCCATTGAATTTATTGTCTCTACCACAGTCTGAGTTGTCTCTGTGTGGGTCGTCATCGATCCTTGTGTGAAGTTGGGTACTACCGGAACTGCCTTCGCAGCAGCCCCATGTAAAGCACCAAGAATTAATCCGAGACCGATTGCTTCTTGTAATCTAGTCATCGCGAGGATCCTCAATCAATGACTGTGATTTCTGAAACGAACTGTCCGGTTGCACTAGTACCAGCACCACCCGCAGTCAGACTGATAGCACCAGCAGTAGATAAGGTACCTGCAAGAGTATCCTTAGTACCAGCAGCATATGAGGTTTGACTTGAGAAGTTACCAACAGCACCTACAGTAGGAGCAGAGGTTGGAACAGCATCTCCTTGAATATATGAAGTGGAATATGAGAATGCAGTTCCGTTCGATGCTTGAGTTGCAGCGATGGCTCCAGGAGCCATGACACCACTGGTGATTGCACCAGTAGATATAGTACCTGCAGTAGTCCCGTCCGTGGTATTAACACCACTACCTGAGACAGAATACTGAGAACCTAATCTGGTTGATGTAGTCCTTGCAGAATCAACTTGAAGCTGAACCGATGAAGACATACTATGAACTAATCCACCTGCTTGAGCAGCACCGGCGGTCATCAATAACATTCCAAAAGTCAAGAAGACCTTTATCATTGAGCTTTATATAGACTAAGTATATTTAGATTGTTGACTTGTGTAACTCATATTCTTAAGAAATGATTAACATAGTAAATATTTAATATTATATCCCCTTGTAACAAAATGGACCCTGAGGTAACAACTGGTCTAGAATTGAAAAGTAAAGTTTGTAGTAAATGTGGAGCGAAGTGGTTAAATGGACAGCATTACTGGAGCACTGGTTTCGTGGGAGATCCTGAGACCTTATCTAACCTCGTTTGTGGTTTGGTTGAGTCTAATGAATGTATAAACAAATCCCATAAGAGAGGTCATATCTATGGAGATAAGGACACTTGGGAAAAGAGATCTAAATTTATACAATTAAAAACAAAAGGATATTGAAATGTCGCAAGGTGAATTAAAGAGATATGAAATACTATCTAAAATCTATAAACTCAAAGAAGAAGTAAGAACAAGTAATATGCCAACGGAAAGGATGGCTGGTGCTGACGAGTATCTTAATAAGGTTCTTGATTACCTCGGAGAGTTCAGTTATTAAACTGTCACAAGGTTGTCGCAGGTTCTCTTGGAGCCCTGTAATATAAATATATGGACGATGTGTAGTTCTCCACACCATCCCAACACGCCTACCAAGACTAATATGAACTTCCTTCCAGATATCTTTGACAATAGAGCTAAATACCAACCATGGTTATGGGAGAAGTATGGGGATACTTTTGATACTCCTAAGTATAAAAAGAGAAGGGAAGATGAAGAGAAGGCAAATACGGAACGTAATCTTCGTATGAAGCATGGTAAAAAAAGGTGGAAAGAGTTTACTAAGGATGCTATTGCTGCTAAGGATAAAGAAAAAAATAGACTGAGACCTGGTGAAGTTAAGAAATTAGTTAATGGTAAGTGGGTTAGCAATAAGGACTAATATATTTTTATTAAATTATTCAACACAAGATTATGACTGATTTAGCGAAACAATTAAAAGAAGGGACTAAAGCATCCCACTCAGCAGCAGAGAATACTAAGTTTGTTGCATCATTTTTACGTGGTGCATTAGATCCTACTGAGTATCGTAAACTTATTACAAACTTCTATTATGTCTATGACACAATGGAACAGCGGATAAGAGAAACAGAAGATCCTCTTGTTAAGCAGATACATTATCCTGTACTTGAACGTAAGGA
>Ga0080013_1001525_pt1 | contig 30374 bp, 35 predicted proteins | sample ETNvirenome_6_85_FD_69236 | JGI IMG/M metagenome (GOLD analysis project Ga0080013, IMG submission 69236) | Marine viral communities from the Pacific Ocean - ETNP_6_85 (SPADES assembly) (version 2) | ecosystem: Environmental > Aquatic > Marine > Oceanic | place: Pacific Ocean | collected 2013-06-19 | reverse complement strand
TCAATTTGAAGAGTTTTACAAGATGAACGTTAATGCGTTTTTTGCCAATGGCGCTATTCACGTGACGAACCAGCAAGATACCGACGAAGATATGTTGGATGATATTATGCATGAGATCGCGCACGCTGTCGAAATTGGCTTTGCACTAGACATATATGGAAATCAGCATATAAGAGATGAGTTTCTAGGCAAGAGAAAGAGGCTGGCTAAAATTTTGTCTATGGAGGGGTATGACGTCAACACTGAGGACTTTTTGGAGTTGGACTTCTCCCAGGAGTTTGATAATTTTTTATATATTGATGTTGGCTACCCGGAGCTGAGAAACCATATATCAGGCCTTTTCCCATCACCATATTCAGTGACATCCATTCGCGAGTATTTTGCGATTGGGTTTGAGAAGATATTTTTGGGATATTCTTCTGAGATTCGAACATGCTGCCCCCTATTGTTTAGTCAAATCTCCAATCTGTATAAAAAATATAAATAATTCTTGACAGGTCTTGCGATAAATGGTATCCTGTTGGTAAACAACAGATGGACTACTATGCCCCACATTTCTTTTAGTGAGTTAAAAAATTGGAACAAGTGCCCGTGGTATCACAAGAACGTGTATATCGAAAAGATTGCAGGATTTCAGGGTAATGAATATACTGCATTTGGTAGTGCACTTCATAGTGTGTGCGAGAAGAAACTGTTAAACGAAAGCATTGACCCTGAAACTGAGTTTCTCGAAAGCTTTATTGAAGAAATAAAGTCCTTGAAGAAAAAGGAAATCGAGATTGATACTAACCTCATAAAGTCAATGAGGGGTCAAGGCACTAACATCATCCCTGAGATTGATCCGGCTGTTAAGGAGTATTTTAACAGTTTCAGTGTGGTCAACACTGAGGAGATGATTTACGAACCGATAAATTCCTTCAAAGAATCAGAGTTTAATTTTAAGGGGTTTATAGATCTAATCGTGCAAACAGATGATGGAAAATATCACATAATCGATTGGAAAACTTGCAGTTGGGGCTGGAACAGAGACCGTCGCCAAGATCGTATGACAACCTATCAGCTCACGTTATATAAGCATTTTTTTGCGCAAAAGCACGATATTGATCCAGAAAATATTGAAACTCACTTTGCCTTACTAAAGAGAACAGCGAAGAAAGAGCACGTAGAAATATTTAGGGTAACTAGTGGAGCTAAAAAAACAGAAAATGCCTTAACATTGTTACATCAAGCGCTTTATAATATCCATAAGAAAAATTATATCAAGAATCGACTGGCTTGCCGTGATTGTGAATTTTTTCAAACACAGCAATGCAAATAGGAATAGGAAATGAACAAAAAAATTAAGGTTTTAACACTGAGTGATCACCCATTGAGCCCCAGCGGCGTAGGTACTCAAACTAAATACATGATCCAGGCTCTTCTGAGTACGGATAAATTCAAGTTTGTATCCATGGGCGGCGCCATAAAGCATAAGAACTATCAACCAATGAAATTAGAAGAATATGGAGATGACTGGGTCGTCCATCCCGTCGATGGCTATGGTAATCCCGATGTTCTTCGTTCTATGATAAGAAATGAAAGACCAGATATTTTATGGTTTATGACTGATCCGCGATTTTGGGGCTGGTTATGGCAAATGGAGGATGAAATCCGGCCGCTGATGCCAACAGTATACTATCACGTTTGGGATAACTATCCATATCCGGGATATAATAAGAAATATTATGACGCAAATGATGTTGTGGCTACAATTAGTAAATTAACTGATGACGTCGTTAGGAATCTGTCAGATGTAGAGTGTATTCACATTCCGCATGCCGTAGATACAGAAGTTTTTAAGAAGGTGCCTGACGAAAATGTAAGAGAGTTTAGGACAAAGAGTTTTCAAAATGAGGCTAACCCTGAGCGAATGATTTTCTTTTGGAATAATCGAAACGCCCGAAGAAAACAAAGTGGAAGTCTAATATTTTGGTTTAAAGAGTTCTTGGATCGAATCGGCCACGAAAATGCATGCTTAATCATGCATACGGATCCCAAGGATAATCACGGCCAGGATTTAGAGGCGATAGTTCATGAGCTGGGGCTAACAGAAGGCCAGGTTCTTTTCTCGACAGAGAAGATCCCGGCAGACGCTTTATCCATGCTTTACAACGTTGCCGACTGCACGATTAATATATCGGATGCTGAAGGGTTTGGATTAGCAACCCTAGAATCATTGGCTTGTGAGACTCCGATTATAGTCAATATGACGGGCGGCTTGCAAGAACAGGTTACCGATGGCGAAGAGTGGTTCGGAATCGGACTGCAACCATCATCTAGGTCTATTATCGGTTCTCAAGACATTCCCTGGATCTATGAAGATCGTATTAATGGCCCTGAGTTTGTTGATTCTCTAGAAAAATTTTATAACACATCCAAAGAGGCGCGCGCCGAAATGGGAGCTAAAGGCCGCTCACATGTGATGAAGAACTATAATTTTGACAATTTTAATAATAAGTGGATTGAGGTTATGACAGATATACACGAGAAGCATGGGTCCTGGGATACTAGAAGGAATTATAAGTCATGGAGGTTTGAGGAGCTATGAAAAAGAAAATACTTGTTAGAGGACCTGCTTTGAGTCAGTCTGGTTATGGCGAGCAGACGCGATTTGCTATGCGCGCCCTCCGCACCCGCGAAGATATCTATGATGTATATCTACACAATTTAAACTGGGGCAAAACGAGCTGGATTTGGGAAGACGATGAAGAGAGAAGATGGCTAGATCATATTATCTTAAAGACGGCTAAACTTATTTCAACAGGTCAGGCTACCTTTGATGTATCGGTCCAGGTTACTATACCCAATGAATTTGAGAAAATCGCCCCCATTAATGTTGGGTACACTGCTGGTATCGAGTCTAGTCGTGTCGCGCCCGGCTGGATTGAGAAATCATATTTAATGGATAAGATAGTTGTTCCTTCCGAACATTCAAAACAAGTGTATGAAGGTTCTGTGTATCAAAAAGAGGAAGCAGATGGAAGGGTCAGCAATATAAAGACGACATGTCCAATCGACGTCGTGAACTTTCCATTTAAGAACGTGCTGGCCTCTGAAATTAATATTGATCTGGAGTATGACTTTAACTTTTTGGTAATCGCACAGTGGTCACCCAGGAAAAACTTAGAGAATACAATCAGTTGGTTTGTCGAAGAGTTTCACGATCAAGAGGTGGGACTAATTGTCAAATGTAGCACTGCCAACAACTCTACTATAGATAATCACTATTCTAAGCAGAGAGTTGAAATGTTATTGGACAAGTTGGACTATAAGAATAAAAAATGCAAAGTGCACCTGCTCCATGGTTATCTGAAGGAACACGAAATGGCAGCACTCTATCAACACTCAAAGGTTAAAGCTTTTGTTTCCCTGAGCCATGGTGAAGGATTCGGCCTGCCTTTGATTGAAGCAGCTGGTTATGGTGTTCCGATTATAACAACCCAGTGGTCTGGTCCAAACGATTTTTTACATATGCCTGTCCTCCGGACCAGCGGAAAGAAGAAAAATAAATTCATGGCTTCAAAAGTTAATTTTGTGGTAAAGCCAATACAGAAGGAAGCTGTTTGGAAGGGCGTACTTGAAGAGGAATCTATGTGGGCGTACCCTCTAGAGAAAGACAGCAAGGCGAAGATGAGGGATATGGTTAACAACTATGCCCAACACAAGAAAAATGCTGATCACTTAGCAGAGCATATACAAAATAATTGGACTAGTCAAGCCCAGCTAGAGAAATTTGTTGATGCTGTTACTCCTTATAACCCATTCTCCGATCAAGATATTGACAACCTATATCAAGAGCTGATTACCGAGTAATGTTTATATTTGTTGCCGACGCCTTTGAGGACCAGTACACCGGCGGCGCCGAATTATCTCTAGGAGCACTGATGAAGAGTGCACGCCTCCCGGTGGCAAAAGCCAACAGTCAGAGTATTACTCCAGAAATAATGGAGCAGAATAAGGAATACTTTTGGATTTTTGGAAATTTTTGTAATTTGTCCGAAGCTAGCATGCTATATGCCATCCAGAACTTGAATTATTCGGTTGTAGAATTTGACTATAAGTTTTGCAAGTACAGGACAACTCATCTACATGAAAGGGCGGAAGGCGTTGAGTGTAACTGCGAAGAGTCCAGAAACGGAAAATTAGTTGCAATATTTTTAAAGAAATCGCGACTGAATTGGTGGATGTCCGAGGGCCAACGCCAAGTCTATTTAGACCGATTCCCCTTCTTAAAAAAAGAGAATAATATTGTACTAAGTTCTATTTTTTATAGTGAAACCTTAGATAGAATAAGGGCACTTAGTACTACCAAAAAAAGTGATAAATGGTTGGTATTCAAGTCTGAGTCTTGGATCAAGGGCACAGAAGATGCAATTGAATATGCTGAAAAAAATCAACTAGACTATGAAATAGTTAGTGGTCTTGCATATGAAGAGTTCTTAAACAAAATGGCCTCTTCACGCGGTATAATCTTCCTGCCCCGAGGGAACGATACATGCCCTAGAATGATTATCGAAGCGAAACTTTTAGGCTGCGAGCTGATTATAAATGATTTAGTTCAGCATAAAGATGAAGAATGGTGTTCTGGATCCGCTGAGGAGATGCACGAATATTTGATATCTAGGCCGTCACTGTTTTGGTCTGAGATAAATGCTCTAGAGTGTGTTCCGACTGCCAATAGGTCTGAAAAGAAAGAAGAGAATCACTTTACTTTTGTAATTCCGGCCTACAATTGCAGCGACTGGGCTTTAGTAAATGTAAAGAGCGCACTGGAACAAGACTATTCTAATTTTGAAGTCATCTATGTTAACGACGCCTCAACTGACAATACGGCCGATGTATTGTCAAGTTTAAACGATAACAGGCTGACAGTAAAGACAAATAAGGGAAATAAGAAGGCGCTTCACAACATATATCATGCTGTGCAATCCGCGCGCGATGACACAATTGTAGTTTTGCTCGATGGTGATGATTGGTTACCAAACAATAATGTGTTGAGCCACTTGAATACAGTTTATGATAAAGACGTCTGGATAACGGCCGGCTCATATGTTGAGTGGCCGGCTGGCCGCATTGTAAGGGCCCCGGAACTTCCGAAGGAAATCTGGACAGAAAATATAAGACTAGTGCGGCTACAAGATCATCCGAATTTATTCTCTCATATGAGAACATTCCGAAAGCAGCTTTTTAACAAGATCAGCAAAGAAGATCTGCTGGATCATGATGGAAAATTTTACTCATGTACTTTTGATCGCGCTCTTATGTATCCAATGGTTGAGATGGCCGGCCCAGACCATTATCAGCCGGTAGAGGATGTACTTTATGTATATAATAGGTACAATCCCCTTTCTGTGGATCGCACCGCACGCCAAGCTCAGTTGAGAATTGAATTGCAGATTAGAAATAAAAAACCATATGATAGGGTTGAGTTGTGAATATCTGGTTCGAGAACGCGAATTTCAGTAGTAATAGTGGCCCTAATTCATTTGCTCAAAAGTTAAGTTGGGAGTTTGAACAACGGGACATTAAGGTAAATCAGCAGCCGTATGATGCCTCTTTGTGTTTTATAGAGTCTGCTCGCCACAATGTTAAAAGTATTCCAACATTTCAAAGGCTTGATGGCATATACTTCAACACCGCGCAGGATTACAAGGCACAAAATTCAAATATTCTTAGAACATACAACGCTGCCAAGGGCGTAATCTTTCAATCGGAGTTTAATAAGAATTTAATCTTTGACTGGTTTGGGGAACACAAGAATTATTCTGTAATCCACAATGGGGCAAATTTGCAGTTGATAGATTCTGTGCCACCAATGCCCGGGCACCATATTGAAAATTACGACAAAGTTTGGGCCTGTGCATCGAGCTGGCGCCCACACAAGAGACTGCAGGAAAATATTAGGTATTTTCGTGAACATGCCGGCCCGAGTGATGTACTGTTCATCGCAGGGGATTTGCAGCGCGAGCGCGTACCACAAGACCCTAGGATCAAATACTTAGGCGTGTTGACTAGCCAGCAATTGATTTGCTTATATAAAGTATCGGCATACTTTGTTCATCTGGCATACTTAGACCATTGTCCGAATGTGGTTGTCGATGCCCGAGCCTGCGGCAGCAAAATTGTATGTAGCAGTACCGGTGGCACGTCAGAGATCGCCGGCCCGGACGCTATTGTAATCGAAGAAGAACCATGGGATTTTACTCCGGTTGAGTTATATAATCCGCCAACCCTCGATTTTTCTCTCAATGGGGAGGGCTTGCACAATGCAGAATATGATATGAGGGAGGTTTCTAAAAAATATGAAGATTTTCTTATTAGCGCCAAATGAAAATTGGATCTTAGACCGAATTTCTAAGGAATTTAAACAAAACTTACCGGAGCTGGTTACGGAAAATGTAGCCGAGTGCGATGTAATATGGATGCTCAGCTCTTGGATGTGGAAAAACCTGCCCGCCGTTCTGCTGAGGCAGAAGAAGGTTGTATGTACTGTGCATCACGTGGTACCACAGAAATTTTCTAAGGAGAGTTTGCTGGACTTTATTGCAAGGGACGAATATGTTGACGAATACCACGTCCCGTGCGTCAAAACCAAAGAGTTCATTTCGAAAATAACAGAGAAGCCAGTAAATGTTATTGGGTATTGGTACAATAAAGAACTTTGGCACCCAGTGGATAAGGGCAAGGCCCGCACCTCGATAGGTATACCTGAAAATGCATATGTAGTCGGAAGTTTCCAAAGGGATACGGAAGGTTCGGATTTAAGGAGCCCAAAACTTGAAAAAGGACCAGATTTATTTGTAGACACGGTTAAGGAACTGGGCAAAGAGAACGTTATGGTTCTCTTAGGCGGCTGGCGCCGCCAGTACGTAATAAATCGCCTAGAGGATGAGGGCATCGATTATAAATTTTTTGAGCTAGCTCCCTTGGACGAGTTGAGAGACATGTATGCTGCGTGTGACTTATATGTGGTATCTTCTAGGTATGAAGGTGGCCCGCAAGCTATTCTTGAAGCTTCCGCAATGAAAATACCGGTCATTTCGCGTAACGTAGGGATGGCCACAGCAGTTTTGAATGATAACTGCATAGTAGACGTTCCTAATAATCTATATTTGCCCTTAAAAAGTGATGTTGAGCGATGTTATAATAACGTACAGCAATTTGAAATCAAATACTTGGTTAACAAGTACGCTGAAATGTTTATGAACGTGAAAAGAGGATAAAAATGCATGTTGGAGTGATCGGTCTAGGCATCGTCGGCGGTGCAGTCCATGAGGGCTTAATTAATCTAGGTCATGATGTAAGGGGCCATGATATAAAATTAGGCACAGAAATACAAAGTGTGCTAGATACTGAAATTTGTTTTGTTTGTGTTCCAACACCTTCAAACGATGATGGAAGCTGTAATACTATCATAGTTGAGGAAGTGGTGTCGGATTTAAATGAATTTAAATACAAGGGTGTGGTGGCTCTCAAATCCACGATAACCCCGGGCACGACAACTAGATTGTCAGAGAAATTTCCTGACTTGACAATCTGTTTTGTACCAGAGTTTCTTCGAGAGAGATGCGCAGTGTCTGATTTCATAGAAAATCATGATTTGTGTGTAATAGGTACAACTTCTTCGAATGTGTTTGAGGCAGTTAAAGAATGCCATGGCTCTTATCCCGAAGAATTTTTACAGTTGGCTCCAACTGAAGCGGAGCTAATAAAATATTTTAATAATGTGCATAATGCCTTGCTCGTGACCTTTGCAAATTGTTTTTATCAGGTCTGCGAAGAGCTTGGGGCAAATTATACAAATGTCAAGAGCGCCGCCGTCAAAAGGCCGCACATTCATGACAGTTATCTCGACTGCAATGAAGAGATGAGAGGTTTCGGTGGTCCGTGCTTGCCGAAAGACACACGAGCGCTGGCTTCACTAGTGAGAGAGCATAATATGGATATTGAATTATTTAATATTATGTTAAAAGAGAACAACAAGTATAAGACCACAGTTTGGCCAGGAATGAGGGAATAATATATTATGAAGGTATCTTTTGGAATTATTAATTATAATCGACTCTTCTACTTGAAAAGTTGTGCTGAATCGTTGATGGAATCTGTAGGCGACTATTCAGATGTTGAATTTATTTGTATCGATGATAACAGCAAGGAAGATGGTACTAAGGAGTACTTGCAAACACTTAAAGACCGCGGTTGGACGGTAATTAATCAAGAAAATCACCGGCAATCCTCAAAGCAAGATATTGGTGCTATTAAGCAAGTCATCGATGAATTTTCGGCAGCCTTAAACTTATTTAATGAGACAGCAACCGGTGATCTGATTGTACCCCTGCAGGGTGATATGCAATTTGTAAGAAAAGATTGGATCGATGATTACGTTGAGTTGTTTGAAGAGAGCGAGGATGTGTTTGCTGTGATGTTAGACGCCCAACGTCGAATTAGATTAAATGCATCCAACTACACGGATAAGCGTACTTCGAGTAACAACAGCTTCGCCGTTCATCTAGGCCGCGCTATTCCAGGCTCCGGCGACTGCATGTATCGAAAGGAAGACGTTGACCATATTGGAGGTTGGCATACCGGAGAGAGCGACAACGCGGAAGACATTTTCACTAATATGGTTGACGCAGTGTTTTATGGTAAAAAGAAAGTTTTTGTCCCATGGAAGCCGGTGTCAATAGGTATATTTACTGACCCGCGAGGCACAAATGGCCGCGTACGAGGCAACAAAAGATATGGAGTTTACTGGGAAGCTCTAAAAGATAACTTATATTACGATTGGATACCAGAGGAAAAGTTTAGTGAAGCATCATTGCTTCACCGTCCATTATCGATAGAGGAGCTTGCCGCCGCCCATGGAAACTGGTCCTTACCTATCGATAGTTTTGGGAATTGGAAAAAGAATCCGATTAATTGGCCTGTCGAGGACAATGTGCCCTTTGAGGTAATTACGTAGAAGAGAAGGTATTATGAAGATAGCTGGTATTTGGTCTGGTCATGACTGTTCGTTTTATGTGTCTGAGCACGGCCGCCCCCTGGTACATGCAGAGTACGAACGATATATACGTGAAAAAGAGCCGGCCGGCGATTCAGCTCAATTTCTATTGGATGAGTATAAGGATTGTGATGACATAATTCACATAGCTACATGTTGCCCTTCTAACAAAATTGAGGGTCATGAAAAGTCTTATAAAGAAATTACGGACATTGTCAAACGCAATGGCGGTAACGTTTATGTTGTCGGCCACCACAAGGCCCATGCTGCGAATGCATTTTTCTCAAGCAACTTCGATGAATCGTTGATAGTTACGATTGACGGTGGAGGTTTAGAGGAAAATGGCGCAGTTTCTGCCTTTACTGTGTGGCAGGGAAAAGGAAATAAAATAGATCACGTCCGGACATACCCAATCCAGAAGGTTAATATTGGTGGTGTTTGGACACGAGCTACACGCTATATCTTTAAGTTGCAGTCTGGCTGGCCCCGTGGCCATCAAGCCGGCACAGTCATGGCCATGGCCGCGATGGGTGACCCGAACCGTTTCTTCGCTGACTTTCATCGTATGTTGACCGTTGATGTGCAGATGGCCTCATACAAGCCGCCAAACCAACCTCGCGGCGCCTATACCGGCCATGATCCCGCTCATCCATATCTAGACCGCTGGGCCCGCATTGCTGAACAAAGCGAACAAGATAGATTTGATTTAGCCGCCGGCCTTCAAGCTGCCACGGAAAAGTTTTTGCAGACTCTTCTGGGGCATTACATTGAGAAGTCTAATTCCCAGCATTTGTGTCTAGCCGGCGGTGTCGCCTTGAATTCTGTTGCCGTGGGAAAGATTAAGACCTGGAACCCAGGCCTTAAAGACATTTATGTTACCCCAACGCCCCATGACGGCGGTCTCCCTATCGGGGCAGCTCAGTATGTTTGGCACCAAGTTCTAGATCAACCTAGGATTGAGTGGAAAGATAACTTTACACCATATCTGGGGTCTGTATACAAAAATCCAACTGCTGCTTTGTCAAAATATGATAATGTTTTATATGAAAATGTGGATGATGATCATATTGTGGGCTTGTTAGCAGAAGGTAATATTATCTCTGTATTCGGCGCCGGCTCGGAGTCCGGCCGCCGTGCACTTGGAAACCGCAGCATTTTGGCAGATCCTCGTCGCCCGGACATGAAAGATTTAATCAATGAGAAAGTAAAACATAGGCAATGGTTCCGCCCTTTCGCTCCATCGATATTGCGTGAAGAAGTGGGCAACTGGTTCACCGAAGACAAAGCTAGTCCGTATATGAGCTTCGTCCTTCAATTTAAAGAAGAAGTAAAGGATAAAGTGCCGGCCGTAGTTCACTTCAATGGTTCTGCTAGGCTGCAAACAGTTACAGAAAATGATAATAAATGGTATTACAACTTTATAAAAAAATGGTATAATAAGTCTGGAGTTCCGATTGTATTGAATACCAGTTTTAATGATAGAGAGCCAATTTGTGAAACGGCGGAACACGCAATCGATTGTTTCATGAGGACAAATATTGATTATTTGTATTTTTATGAAAGTGGGACATTAGTGAGGAAAAAATGAAAGTACCACAATTTATGCCATTTGTAGGAATGGAAGAGTACGAAGCCATTAAACAGTGTTTTGAAACTAATTGGATCACCGAAGGCCCGCTAGCAAAAGAATTTAGTAAGAAACTATGTGAAATGATTGGTGTCAAGCATGGGGTCTACGCTCCCAATGGTACTATGGCCTTGATACTGGGCCTCAAAGCCCTGGGTATCGGCCCAGGCGATGAAGTGATTGTTCCCGATGTTACTTTTTTTGCGTCTGCAACTTCAGTGGAGTTTCTAGGCGCTAAGCCCGTCTTTGTAGATGTTTGTGATAATCTACAAATTAATGTTGACGACTGCAGGAGGGTCTTGACCCCCAAGACAAAAGCCATCATGCCTGTTCACTTGTTTGGATTTACTCCGGATATGGAGGAGGTTATATCTTTTGCCAGAGCCAACGGTTTAAAGGTAGTGGAAGACGCTGCACAGGCATTGGGTATTCGCTGGAATGGTAAGGGCTGCGGCAGCTTTGGCGATGTCGGGTGTTTTTCTTTTTTTGCTGACAAGACCCTTACCACTGCCGAGGGCGGCTTTGTAACCACGAATGATGATGAGACGTACGAGAAGCTTATGTATATAAGGAACCAAGGTCGTCTCAATCGCGGTACCTTTGTTCACCCGGAAATGGGCTACAATTTTAGGATGACAGACATCCAGTGCGCCATCGGGCTAGCACAGTTGAAAAAATTTGATGAACTAGTGGCAAAGAAGAATGTTATTCACGAGATGTATACTAGGTTGTTTGCAGGCTTTGACAATGTCGAGGTCTATCAGCCGCCTGCCGAGGTGCACCCTTTTGTGCCGTTTAGGGTGATTTTGCGGACAAAAAATGACGAAGCAGCTGCCCTAATGGAACACATGAGACAAAACGAAGTTGAGCCTCGAATGTTTTTCTATCCTCTACACTTGCAGCCGGCCTTTGATATTTGGAAGGAAGACCCCCGGTATCGAAGTGAAAATTTTCCAGTAGCAGAGAGGTCGTATAAGAACGGTATTTGCTTACCTTCTTTTGTTGCTATTACTAGTGAACAAATTGAACATGTCGTTGAGGTGATTAAATCGTTTTATGAGTAATGAAATCGGCCATGACTTAGTTAATGCACGTTTAGTTAAGCTACCAGCTTTAAATGATGAAAGAGGTGTTTTAATTCCTCTGACGGATGTGATCAATCCCACTCTCCTACGCCGTTCCTGCCATGTTAGTAATTTTTCCCGAGGTACAATTCGGGGCCTTCACTATCACAAAGAGGAGTGGAAAATATACTATGTCCTCTCTGGCGCCGCAAAATTTATTAGTGCAAAGATCCCCGAAAGCCTAATAGATCAAGATGATGCGAACCAAATAAGGGAATATCTTGCGGAGCATGCTATCAATGTCCGGAGTTTCGTGATGAGTGATAGATCTCCATCAGTATTGGTCATACCAGCGTGGCATGCTAATGGGTGGATCAGTTTGGAAGAAGGTACTAGTGTAATATTTCATAGTAACCTGACCTTTGAAGAGGCTGCCAATGATGACTATCGGTATTCACCTGATCTGCTGCATGAAAAATATTGGAGTATTTCGTGATGCAATACGACAATAAATTTGCTCTATATTATGATAAAATTTTTTCAAGAAAGAGTTACGTAGATGAGGTTAATTTTATATTTGATAGTTTAACTAAGTATACGTCTATGGATATCAAAAGAGTATTTGATTATGGGTGCGGCACTGGAACGCACGCTGCCCTATTATCAAAGGTTCTGCATGATATTGATATTATTGGTTATGATTGTGCCACTGATATGATTTCGCTAGCTAAGGGCAAGTCGGCCAACTTGGATAATTGTTTTTTTACTGAAGACTTGGATGAAGTTTTAAACAGCGCGACAGAATATGGGCTTGTAATTAGCATGTTTTACGTGGTTAATCATATTTTATCTTTGGATTCGCTATTACAGTATTTTAAAAATATTGCCTCTAAGACTTCTAAGGATGGTCTATTTATTTTTGATTGTTGGAATGGTTTGGCAGCTAGTCATGACCCTCCGAGTTTCTCTAGGAGGATGAGGTATGACTCTGACCACCAGAGGATTGTAACCGTCTGTGATCCAACAACCGACGTATTAAATGCATCAGTGGTCATGAAGAATACTGTAGAGGTGTATAAGTCAGATGTTCTGCAAGATGAATTTTCGTATACCCTTGAGCATCGACTATGGACGCCACACATATTGAAAGAGCTAGCTGAACAATGTGGGTTTCAAGTGTTAAATGTTTCTAAAACGTACGATCTTAATCGTGAGGCAACTGCCAACGATTACAAGATTGTTTTTGTGTGCAAATATCGAGGTGAAGGATGAAAGTTTTAGTTACCGGTGGAACCGGCTTTATTGGCTCTAATCTGGCTATATGCCTAGCTAGGAATGGAGATAGTGTTACTATCTGCGATAATAATTTTCGTGGCCGCTTTGATTCTCACATACATAGTATGATCGAGAAGTATGATGTTAAATATATCGAGTGTGATATGACCAATGCTGAGGAGCTTGAAAAGTTTGACCACGACTACGATGAGATATACCATCTGGCTGCCATTAATGGAACAGGGAACTTTTACGAAATTCCTGAAGAGGTCCTGAGAGTTAACATATTATCTGTTTTGAACCTCTTGGAGTGGATAGGCTCTCACAATGTTAAGAGTAAGCTGCTTTTCTCCTCTTCTTCGGAGGCATATGCCGGCACAGTTAATAAATTAATTCCAACTCCAGAGACCGTCCACTTAAGTATCGATGATGTATTTAACCCGCGCTTTTCTTATGCTGGGAGCAAGATTGTTGGCGAATTGTTGTTTATCAATTATGCAAGAAAGTATAATTTAGACTTTAGGATAGCTAGGTATCATAACGTATACGGCCCGAGGATGGGGTTTAAACATGTCATCCCGCAGCTTTCGTATCGAGCCATCGAGAGAATGGACCCCTATAAGCTTTTTGGAGGCGACCAAAGTAGGACATTCTGCTATATAGATGACGCAGCTCGCGCAACGGTTATGACGATGCGCGGCCAAAATTCCAATGGCCAAGTTATTAACATAGGCTCTGGTCAGGAAACCAAAATTCTGGAGGTGGCAAGAATTATTTTAGAACTAGCTGACTATGATCCGAAAAACATTGCTGAGAATTATGCCCCGCCAGGATCCACAGAAAGAAGATGTCCGGACGTTACTAAGCTCGCGGAGCTGGGGTTTACCCCGAAGGTTGATTTATCCGAGGGTATAGAGAGAACCTTTTTGTGGTATAAAGAGTACTATGAAAATTTATCTAAATAAGAAGATACAGGTGGGCCCATGGGGCGGCGGCAATAAATTTGTATCTGGTTTAAGCGAAGCTCTTAGAGCCCTAGGTCACGAGGTTGTGCACGATTTGTACCCTCACAGCGTACCAATCGACGTAATTTTCTGTTTTGATCCGCGCTCTAATAAGATGGGACACTGGTATGGGCATATGCTGGCTTATAAAAATCGCTTTGGTTGCAAAATAATCCAAAGAGTTGGTGATGTAGGCACTCATGGGAAACCAGAGTTAACTAGGCTTGTAAAATCAACGGTTCAACACTCAGATTTTTTAATTTTCCCTAGCAATTGGGCTAAAGACTATATCGAGTATACTGGAAGAAAATATTTAATAATCGATAATGCGCCACTGGAAGTTTTTCACAAATATAAGAATCCTAAAAAAATAGGGGAGAGGGTTAATCTCATAACTCATCATTGGTCAACAAATCCTAAGAAAGGATTTTCTTTTTATCAGCAGTTGGATGAATTTGTTGGGCAACACGAACATTTTTCATTTACGTATGTTGGCCGGCTCCCCGGCCACGTACAGTTTAAAAATGCTAAACATATAGCTGCTACTGGGGATAATGATCTTATAGCTAGAGAAATTTCCGCTAGCGATTTGTATGTGACCGCCTCCGAGGAGGAGGCCGGCGCCAATCATGTGTTGGAAGCTCTTGCTGCCGGCCTTCCTGTCTTGTACCATAAGAATGGCGGCAGTATTCCAGAGTATTGTGCACCATACGGTAAGCCTTTTGATGATTTCACAACTTTTAGGAATATGTTGGACGACATCGTCTTGAATTATGAAGAGTATAAGGATAAAGTACTATCATATGAATATACAATCACACAGGTGATCGACCAATATAAACAAATAATTGGAGTCTAGAGTGAGCGAGCAAGAAGAATTTAACACTATTAAAAAATTAGAAACAGGAGCCGGCTGGGAGGAATATCGTGCACTGGGAAGTCTCTATAAAGTAGAAGAAACATTTATTCCCGCAATCAGGAAGTATAGACCGATCATATCGCTTAGGGAGGACGCCTCTTTGAGAGACTATGAGATGCTACAATGCTCACGCGGCTTAACGGTGGAAGAACAACACACAAATATTGATGATTTGGCTAAATCTGTTGCTGAAAAAGAATTAAAATTGGATTTATCTGACATGCATCGCATAAAAATCCTGCAAAAGTGTTTTGGCGCCATGGACAAGAATTATCCAGCAGATATAAAGTCAATTGCCGAGTGGGGTTTTAGGGCGCCCAAGCTTTTGGAATATTATTCTGCCTATGGTGGCATTGAGGTTCGTGGTTATGATGTTGTTAGCATAAACATTATGGTTGGAAAAAAATTAGGATACGATGTTCGTTTAAAAGATTTTAACGAGCATATTGATGAACTAGACTTAAGCGACATGGCCGATCTAGATATGATTATTAGCTACCATATGCTTGAACATATTTCACGTCCGGACCTGGTCATACAAAAATTATATCGAAATATGAAGCCCGGGGCTTACATACACGTGGAAGTGCCGATTGAGCCAGTTCTGACCTGCCCGGACCTATTCCCTGCCGAAAAGAGAATAAGAGCTGGCCATCTTTTTCCCTTTCATGAGTGGGACCTGGGCCACATATTAGAACACGCGGGCTTTAATGTTTTATACGGTATGGGGGTACGTCCACCAGATGCGAGCCCGGGCGTCCCCCGGGTCGATGAGTGGGCTGAAAACTATTTTGCACAAAAGCCTGTATGAAAAAAATTAATATAAGCATTGATGACGTTTCACCGCACCCTCGATCTTCGGTTAAAGTCTTGGATAAGTGCCACGAACTTATTCGAGAATTCCCAGAAATCAAATTCACTCTTTTCGTGCCCATTTCTTACTGGAGGACACAAAGACCATCTGCCCGGACAGAGCGACCGTTGCAGATTGATCTATTTCCGGACTTTTGTGACCAGATAAGGGCCCTGCCCCGCGATAACTTTGAGGTTGGGTACCATGGCTTTTACCACGGTATTCCGGGCACATCCGATAATGATGAGTTTATGACAGCAAACTATAATCATGCTAAGATGATCTTTGGAGCTATGTTTGAAGTGGTCCAGCGCGCCGGTTTATCGAACACCTTTAAACCAATATTTAGACCTCCGGCATGGCGAATGTCCCCAGATACTTTTGACGTATGTAGAGAATTTGGTATCGATATTTTGGCTCTCTATGATGGTCAAGAAGAATATATAGAAATATATGACGGCAAAGACAAGGAGTATGAAAAAGTGTTATATGCCAATGTGATGCCACCAGCTCACGAGCTAAGCTTGTTTGATAATACCGAGATTGTATACCATGCATGCGAGTGGGACAGAAACTTTTTAGATGCTGAAAAGACAGAGGAACTAAGGAGCTTTTTAAGCAACAACTATAAAGAGTTGAAATTTTGTTTTATGGAGGACTTTTTTAAATGAAAGAATATCTTTTTTTGCACATTCCAAAGTGTGCCGGCTCGTCCGTACATGCCCTCTTGCCTGACCGGCGGTGGAACAATTTTACAATCCACCGACGCTCCCAATTTACTTTAAATCAAGACTCCTTTGCTTATGAGAATGGATATGAAAGCAAACCTCATCATTATAGCTTGGAACAGCATACCAAAATAAATGTTTGTTCTCCCGAGGATTTTAACTCTGCATATAAGTTTTCTTTTGTAAGAAACCCTTTTGATAGAATGGTATCGACTTATCACTATAGTCTAGATACATCAGATGAGTGGAAAGGGATATCTTTTGAAGACTTTTTGTCCCGGGCCGAGAGGATCATTAGAAATGAGTCGCTGTATAGAAAACATGGCCCTATACAGCCAAACCACCTAGTCCCTCAATGCAAATACATATATGCTCCTTCTGGAGAGAAAATTGTTGATTTCTGCGGCCGCGTTGAGAATTTCGACAGTGACATTAGGCATGTTTTTGAGCAAATCGGCCTGCCGGCGCCTGAGATTATCCCTAGATCCAATATCACCCCTGGCCGTAAAAGCTATAAAGAATATTATAATGAAGAATCGATAAGACTGGTTGAGGATCTCTACGAGGCCGATTTAGGATACTTTAATTATGCCTATTGATATTGCTAACGGGATTCTACATGTTCATATACCTAAAACTGGAGGAACCAGTATATCTAAGTATTTGAATATCTATAACAATAATAAGCTGTGTGGGCCAAGTAAGATATCTGTCCGCGGGCATTGCTTGAATATATGGAGACAACATTTAACTCTCAACCAGATAAAACTTTTGCATTTTGAGAAAGGTTGTTCTGACCCTATATATCCGCCTAGGTATGACGTTGAACACACCTGGGATAACCTCTTTAAATTCACTTTTGTTAGAAACCCATGGGATAGGGATGTTTCTAACTTTTTTTACTTAAAATCGAAAGGAATCCTTGAACCAAAGGCAACTTTAAAAGAGTATTTTATATATGTTGCTGATCGTTTCAGTCAGATTGAGACAGGAATGAAGAAGGGGGGTCCACGGCCGTTAGTCGGACATGATCACCGCGAACTAGAGACCGTGATAACCCACTGCATGCCCCAGGTTCACTTCCTGCACCATGAGTACGCTATGAACTTTGTTGGTCGTTACGAAGAATTATTGCATGATATGGGAGTTCTTTGCAAGCTAGTTGGGAAAACTTTCGATGTTACTAAATTTCCTTGGGAAAAGAAAGCGATGGGCAAGAGTCAGCATTATACAACCTTCTATGACGAGGAGACCATTCACATGTCCTTTCTTAAGAACCAGCTGGATATAAGGGCTTTTCACTATAAATTTGGAGAGTAGAGATGGGTAGAAGTGATCCGTTCATAGAGAATTTTTATAAATCAGCCATACAACAAAAAGGAGATACGGCCCTTCTGGGGTTTACTGATAATAGATGGTTTGAGGGTGATTTATATGATTTGCAGCTAGCCAATTGGGAGATTAATTCTGATTGGAATTTGGATCGAAAATATGATACTATAATTTCCTTAAGGTGTCCTTATTTTGCTAAAGATCCAAAAAAATTTATAGAGAAATGTTATGATCATCTGAAGCCCGGTGGCTTATTATATGTTGACTGGGGCTTGGGCGACCATTGGCGCTTTGATAATTATAAAATTGGATGGTGCAAAGATGGAGAACAAGAGTACGCATATGAGGACGAGAACTTTCTTTGGTCTACGGTATGGGACGATTCCTTTATAAGGCATGATCATTTTAAATTATTTGCCGAGCGTGTAAAGAAATTTGGATATGAAGACCTGAGTGGCGCCATCCACAATGAGGTCCCCTCAGTTTTAAAATTTAAAGATATTAAAAAAAATTTTCTCTTGGGTTATAATATGATGACATTGTGGGAGGATCGCCCGCAATTGTACATCTTGTTGATATGTCGAAGGGGTTAGATAATGAGAATTGCTATTCTGATGCATGGAATAACCGGCGGCACTGATAAATTTGGAATTGGAAAATCGGTGCCTCTGGAGCTTTCGCATGGTCACTTAAAACAACACGTTCTGGACGTAAATGAAGATCACGACATTGATATTTTTATGCACTCGTGGTCTGAGGAAGATAAAGAAGAGCTACTTAAAATATATGAGCCCGTAAGGCACGTAATAGAGCCGCAAATTATCTTCAATTTTAAGTATACTGTTGGAGACCCCAACAAGAAGGGCAATCCTTTTGATAAGGCCGGTGCACCCAACCGTGCCGATTTTGGTTACTATTATGGACAGTACCAGGGTTTAGACAATTTAAGATTTCATTCGTTTTTTAGTCGTTGGTACTCTGCAAAGGCTGTTAATGACCTTAAAATAAACTATGAAGTGAAAAATGGATTTAAATACGATTTTGTATTCTTGACGAGGTATGATTTGGCATATCTAGAAGATATAAAATTTTCTGACTATGATAAAGAAAAGTTCTATGTTATTGGTCCAGATAACCCCGGTATCGGTTATAATGATCTTTGGTTTTTCTCAGATTCAGAAAAAATGAATCATTTTTGCACACTATATGACGGGATAAAAACTATAGGTTGCTTTCAAAACAAGCACCACGGTAATCACTTTTTTGCAAGAGAGTGGGCTAACTATACTGGTTTAAGCAAACACGTTGAATTTATTTTTAACAGGCCCTGGGATTCTTACCAAACCAAAAAAGACCAAGCTGAGGGACGCGATGTCGGCCCTAGTCCGCCAATACGCCGATGGTATGATTTAGAAGTACCCAGCCCACATGGTGATATGCAAAAATTAAGAGAACATATCATCAAGACCTCAAAGAGAACAATTTCTAGCTAGGACATCATGGCTATCAAACTTATAATTTTTGACTTAGACGGAGTCCTAGTGGATGCTAGGGAAATTCACTATGAAGCTCTTAATTTAGCCTTGGCCACAATCGATGATAGATATGTGATTAACAGGCAGGAACATTTATCGACATATGATGGCCTGTCAACAACTAAAAAGCTTGAGATTCTAGCTAAAGAAAAAGGTCTTCCTAGGCAGAAATTTGATCTGGTGTGGAAGCTCAAGCAAGAGAAAACGATTTCGGTAATAGACAGCTTTTCAACAGACCATAGGATCAAAGCAGTCTTGCAGAAGCTTGCTGGAGAAGGCTATACTATCTTTTGTGCTACCAATTCAATTAGAGAGACTGCGAAGCTGCAGCTAATACGTAAAGGCCTCTTTGAACATATAGATTATTTATTTTCAAATCAAGATGTTGATAATCCAAAGCCGCACCCGGAGATCTATATGAGGAGTATGATTAAGGCATCCGTGTCTCCGCAAGAGACCTTAATCGTTGAGGACTCCCATCATGGCCGCAACGCCGCAATTTCCTCCGGCGCCAATCTCTGTCCAGTTAGCAACTGCGCCGATGTTACCTATGAAAAAATTAATTCTTATTTGAGAAAAATAAACAAGAAGCCTGAGATAAGGCCCAAGTGGCAGGGGGATAAGATGAATGTGTTGATTCCAATGGCAGGTGCCGGCTCAAGATTTCAACAGGCTGGATATACTTTTCCAAAGCCGTTGATAGACATTGGCGGGAAGCCAATGATTCAAGTGGTTGTGGAAAATTTAAATATCGACGCGCACCACATTTTTGTAGTGCAGAAGCAACACTACGAAAAATTTAATTTAAAATATTTGCTAAACCTTATCGCTCCAGGTTGCGAAATCATTCAAGTTGATGGGATTACTGAAGGCGCCGCCTGCACTACATTATTAGCAAAAGAATTCATTGATAACGACCAGCCTCTTTTATTTGCAAATTCTGATCAATATATTGAGTGGGATAGTAACGAGTTTATGTACTCTATGATGGCAGATGAAATCGACGCCGGCATATTGACATTCACGTCGACTCATCCAAAATGGAGTTTTGCTAAGCTTAGTTCAGATGGCTATGTGGTTGAAGTAGCAGAAAAGAAGCCGATTAGCAACATTGCTACGTGTGGGGTATATTATTGGAAAAAGGGGTCCGATTATGTAAAATATGCCGAACAGATGATTGAAAAAAATGTGCGTATTAATGATGAGTTTTATGTTTGTCCGGTATACAATGAGGCCATTCAAGATAAAAAGAAAATTAAAACATTCCGTGTTAATAAAATGTGGGGAATAGGCACACCTGAAGATTTAAATCGATTCTTGGGTGAGAAAAACGAGTAAAGTGCATCTTATATCCCATCGGGGCAACTTGTCCGGACCCCTTCCAAAAAAAGAAAACCACCCAAATTATATTGACAAGGCACTGAAGAGAGGGTATAATGTTGAGATAGATGTTTGGTACATGTACGATAAGTGGTTTTTGGGGCATGACGAGCCCCTATACGAAGTAGACGCAGCTTTTTTATTAAATGGCTTTTTGTGGTGCCACGCCAAGAACATCCAGGCCTTTGAGAAAATGTTATATATAGGCGCACACTGCTTTTGGCACCAAGAAGACGATGTAACTTTAACATCAGAGGGTTATCTTTGGACATATCCTGGAAAGGAGCTAACTCCAAGGTCGATATGTGTTCTACCAGAAAAGGTACAGTACGACTGGTCAGAGATTCTCCTTGCACGTGGCATATGCAGCGATTTTATCGACTCTTATTATAGATCGTTAGTGGAGGCTAGTAGGCTTGTACATTAATTTTTTAATTAACGAAATGACCTTTTTAAAGTTTTTTCTGCCATTAGTGTCCGAAGCGGAGAAAAGGGGAATTAAGAGTAACTTTTTCTATTTTGGTGCAAATAAAAAATATAGCTGCGTTAACACGCAGACAAATAAACCAGTTATTCAGCAGATTGTAAAAGAATATAACATTGATTATATACCAGCAGAGCCAGAAAACATGTTGCCATTCGATGGCCCATTTTTCTGCATTTGCGGAGTCGGCTGCCAGCACATCCCGGAAGGCAAAACTATTTTTAGTATGACTTATGGGTCAGATTTTATAAGTATGTATGATAGCTACATAGACCACGTGGACCATGTAATCTTTCCTGGCTTTGATTTTGCGTATCATGCAGGGAAAATGTCTAAGAAGAATTTATATTTGGGATCTCCTAAATACTGCGTTTCATATGACAAGGATCAGGTTTGTGAGAAATACAATCTAGAAAAACACAGTAAGAACGCCTTGGTAATATATCCAGACTTTGGAAAGTATCCACCTATGGTTGATCTAGATGTTGTGTATGCTGCTTTACGAGAGAGTGGTTATGAAATTATCGTAAAAACGCGCGGCAAGAATCCTGTCGGCAGAAGTAGTTCTGACCACTATTTCGAAGACCCCAGTTGGTTTCCGCACACAACATTGGAATTAATAGAAGCCTCAGATTTGGTGGTCACACACGCAGCATCAGCAACAATTAAAGAAATAATAAATTTTAGAAAACCTTTTTTAGATTTGGATGTCAAGTTTTTAACGAAAAATCGTCCAACAATTAGAGATAATTTCTTCTTCTTGTATAATTACGATTTTCATAGGATAGTCTCTGAGGACATGGATGTGGCCGCCATCAAACAACACATCGGTGAGCTAGAATCAGGAGATTTTTCTTTTCAATTTGATCTGGCGATAAAAGAACACTTTCAAGACAAGGATGCTGTTTGTGCAAACATATTAGATAAAGCTTTTGAGTTGGTAAAATGAAATTAGGAATCAATGGTTTCGGCCGCATCGGCCGGGCCATCGTTAAAATTAATCAAAAACATAAATATTTTGACATTGTTGGTATTAATGATTTAGACGACGCTTTAGATAACATGGCGTATCTTTTTAAGTATGACTCAACGTATGGTAGATTTGATGGTGAAGTTTCACACGAGGACGGATATCTTATCCTAGACTCAAAGAAGATTAAGTATACCTCACAGGTAAATCTAAAAGACATCGATTGGATGAGCGAAGCTGATGTCGTGATCGACGCTACCGGTGTGTCCGAAAACGTCGAAGCTCTAAGAGAGCTCTTGGACATGAACGTGCTTAAGCGAGCATGCATAACTTTCTGCTCGAATAAGGTTGATAAGACGGTTGTAATGGGTGCTAACGAAAACGAGCTGGACCCCCGTATCCACAAACTAATATCATCCAGCATATGTGATGCTAACGCAGTTGCGCAAGTGCTTAAAATTGTAAATGATAACTGGGGGATAGAAAATTGTTTTTTGACAACGCTGCACCCATGGCTTTCGTATCAAAACTTGATCGACGGCCCAGTTAGATCGATATCAAACCCGGGCAATATTTGGAAAGACTATTCTCTTGGCAGATCTGCAATTGGAAACTTAATCCCAAAAAATACAACTGCTGCAAAAGCAGTACTAGAGATCCTTCCAGAGCTAAGGGGCAAGTTAGAAGCCATGTCATTTAGAATTCCAACGGACGTTGTTACGTGTTCTGATATGACAATCTACTGTGAAAATGATCTAGATCTAGAAGAGGTGCAGGATATATTTCAGATGTCGCAAAGCGATTTCTTGACTGTTAACACTCAATCTAAGATATCTGTTGATTATAAAATGACTACACATTCTGCAATTTTAGATGCACAATGGACTAAAACTTTAGGTAAAAATGTTTTAAAATTGGTTGTCTGGTATGACAATGAGTGGGCATATGCAAATAGGGCCTTAGACGTCGCGAGGTATAAAAATGGATAAAGAAAAGTTTATTGAGATGATTAACCATATGGAGAGCAAAGTTGTCGCTGTTGATTTTGATGGAGTTATTCACAAAAGCTCCCTAGGGTTTCATGATGGAACAGTTTATGACGACCCTGTCCCCGGGGCAAAAGAGGCTCTAGAAGCCCTTTCCGAATACTATGAAGTTGTTATTTATAGTTGTAAGGCTAACCCGGATCGCCCACATATTAAAGGTAGGTCTGGTACTGAAATTATTTGGGATTGGCTTGAGAAGGAAGGAATGAGCCGGTATGTATCGAGAGTCTGCTTTAAGAAACCCAATGCGATCTGCTACGTTGATGATAAAGGGATCCGCTTCAATAACTGGGAACAAGCCCTTCAGGAGATATCAGAGCTATGATCGTTGGATTACAGATAGGAAAAGATAAGAGCACAGGCTGCCCGGGCAAAAACTACATGCAGCTGCTGGGCCGCCAGCTAAATGAGTATTCCTTGTTGGCCGCCCAAAACTGTGGATATGTTGATAAGCTGTATATTTCGACGGACTCAGCCATGCTCAAACAGAGTGCATCAAAATTTGACGCGACCATTATTGATAGGCCGGCCGACCTAGCAACTCCAGAGTCCTTAACAGAGGATGTGCTTACTCACGCATATGATTTTATCACTGAGGATTTAGGCCAGAGGCCTGATATTGTTGTCTTACTTTTTGCAAACACACCAATGGTTAAATCAGAAGATTTGAGTAGGGCAGTTAAGATTTTAAAAAATGATGACTCTCTTGATTCTTGCTTCAGCGTCGTGAAATATAATATGTTTAGTCCAACCCGCGCACGAAAGTTGGATGAGCATAATATAATTAATCCTTTTGTGGACTTAAACGTTTTTGACAACGTTTCTTCTATTCGCAGTAGCCAGGGAGACGTATATTTTGCAGACCTCTCAATTCAGGTCTTGAGAAGCACATGTTTTGAAAATATTGATGCCGGCGCCCTTCCATTTAAGTGGATGGGCAATAAATCTTATGGGTTAGAGGTCGATTTTGGCTTTGATATCGATGCGCTATGGCAAGTATCGGTAGCGGAGTACTGGCTGAAGGAAAATGGCTTTAATGAGCTAAAAACCCCTTACACAAATGCATAAAACAAATTTTTTGAAGCAGAAGCTATCCGCTGGTAAAACGGTCGTCGGCACTTGGTCTGTTATCCCTAGCCCGACTGTCTCCAATATTTTAGCCAAGGCCGGCCTAGATTTTATTGTTATTGACGGCGAGCATGGCCCCATCGGCTTAGAGACTGCGGAAAATATGATTCGTGCATGTGAACTGGAAGGTTGCTCACCGTTGTTCCGCGTAGGGGATAATAATGAGAATTTAATATTAAGGGCTCTAGAGATCGGCGCTCATGGGGTTGTAATACCCCAGATCCTAAACAAGATGAATGCTGAGAGTGCGGTTAATGCCGTGAAATACCACCCCCGCGGCCATCGAGGTTATTCACCTTTTACGCGCGCAGGCTCTTTTTCTCCCGTCGAGGAGCATGCTACAATCTCCAACAGTAATACAATGACGATGTTTATTGTCGAAGGAGAGGAGGGTATCACCAATTTAGATGGGATCCTTGAAGTTGAAGATATTGACATTATTTATATCGGGCCTTACGATCTTTCGCAAAGCGTGGGCTGCCCAGGCGACATTACAAATCCTAAAGTTTTGAGGCTTATGAATCAATGTTGTGAAAAGATAGTCGATAGAGGCCTCGTGGCCGGCTCTTTTGTGAAAGATGGCGAATACGCCAAAATGTTGATAGATAATGGCGTAAAATTTTTAGCTTATCGGGCAGATTGTGATATAATACTGAACAGTACGAGAGATATTATAAGCGATATAGCAAAAATATGCAACAAATGAAAAAAATAGTTGTAACTGATTTTATCACTGAGCTGTCTGAACCCGAGAGGCAGTGCCTGCAAGGTTCTTATGATGTGACTTTTGTTGATGGTCGCACTGAAGATGATATTCTACCATTCATTGAAGACGCAGATGCATTGGTTGTTTGGCATGAATTGTCGATTACGAAGAAGTCATTTGATATAATGAAAAACTGTTCAATTATTGTGCGAATGGGGGTGGGCTTCGACAACGTCGATCTTGATCTAGCGCGCCCCCGAAATATTGTAGTGTCAAATGTGCCTGACTATGGCACTGATGTTGTAGCGGACCATGCAATGGCCTTGTTATTGGCCATGAACAGGAATTTAAGCTTGTATAACGAAAAATTTAGAGAAGATCAGGCCAACTGGGATCCTTTCCTGCCCGGTTCTGTAAAAAGACTAAGAAATAAAAAACTAGGGATTGTAGGTATGGGCCGAATCGGAATGGCAACAGCCTTGCGCGCAAAAGCTTTTGGTCTGAAAATTCAGTTTTATGACCCATATGTTAAGTCTGGGATCGATAAAGTGATCGGCGCCAAGCAAATAGGGTTGGAAGAGCTGGCTATGACAAGTGACTATATTTCGATACACACGCCATTAAACCGCGAAACAATACATATGTTCAGTAGTAACATATTTGATATTGTTAAAAAAGATTGTATATTGATAAATACGGCCCGCGGTGAAGTTGTTGACTTAGATGCCCTACATGATGCCTTAAAGAATGGAAGAGTTGCCGGGGCCGGCCTGGATGTCTTGGAATTCGAGCCCTTACCGATTAATCACCCGCTAACAGTTGCCTGGAGGGAAAAAGAGCCGTGGGCGGCACATAAGTTACTTATAACCCCCCATGCAGCCTTCTTCACTGATGAGTCTTATATGGAATTAAAACTTAAAGGGTGGAAAACTATTAAAAAATATTTTGAACAAGGTATAATATGTAATTGCGTATTATAAGGAGTGGGTGTATGTCTAGATGTTTGGTGACGGGTCACTGCGGATATATAGGTTCCAGAGTCTTTGCAAGCTTAAAAGAGTTGGGACATGAGGTTCGCGGGATAGATCTTCAAGAAAATAAAAATATTATATATGACTTAGGAGAGCTGGAATCATTCAAGCCTGAGTATGTTTTTCACTTGGCTGCGATACCTAGGGTGCCATATAGTATGGAGTTTCCGGAAGAGGTATTAGAAAATAATATTTTGTGTACAATCCGAATTTTGGAATATGCTAGGAAATGTGGCGCCAAAAGGGTTATATATTCAAGCTCCTCATCGGTTAGGGGCAATGGCGACGGACCTACTAGTCCATATGGCGCATCAAAGCTGATACCAGAAGTTTTGTGTAAAAACTATTCTGATGTGTTCGGAGTAGACACAGTTTCTCTTCGATACTTTAATGTATACTCGGAAGATCAGACCGTTGATGGCCCGTATGCAACTGCAATAGCAAACTGGATGCACTGTATTCGAGAAGGCATTCGCCCATACATAACCGGTGATGGGGAACAACGGAGAGATATGGTGCACGTATCTGATGTTGTTTCTGCTAACATCTTCTGTATGCAGACTGATGTTGAATTGGGGGGCCGCAATGTTGATGTGGCGACTGGATCAAATATTTCTCTAAATGAGATTGAAAGAATTATAAAAGAATATCACCCGAACGTTGAGTTTGAGAGGCGCCCTGAACGCGGCGGTGATGTTAGAGAAACTAGAGCTAATACTGAACCCTTACAATCTTTGGGATGGTCCGCGAAAGTGAGTATCGGTTCTGGAATGAATAACTGTTTTAAGGAGATAGGAGAATAAAAAATGAATAACAAATTAACGTGTTTGCACCTGGGTTGTGGAAAAAAAAGAATTCCTGGATATATTAATGTTGATATTCAAAATTTTGAGAATGTTGATATATGCGCAGATATAAAAAATCTTCCTTTTGAAAATAATTCAATCGATGAAATTTACAGTTGTGCTGCTATCGAGCACTTCGGAAGGCTGCAGTGGCGAGAAGTTATTACCCATTGGTATAATTTATTGAAGGACGGCGGCACTTTGCGCCTTTCTACTGCTGATTTTGAAGCATGCTGTGAAACATATAATCGCGACAGAGATATTTCTAAATTGCTTGGTTTGGTCGTCGGCGGCCAAAAAGACGATACGGATTGGCATGGTATGATCTTCGATTTTAACTTTCTAGAAAAGCAACTAAAAAAAATTGGGTTTATGAATATTGAGAGATATGACTGGAGCGATTTTGTCGCCTTCAGAGACCCAGAATATGATGATTATAGCAGGAGTTATATTCCACATATGGATTTTCAAAATGGTCGTTTAATGATGCTTAATGTAATTTGCAGGAAATAAAATGAATCAGGTAACCGTTTTAAGGAGATAGGAGAATAAAAAATGAACGAACAAGCTAAAGACATGTTTTTAACAGATCAGGCCGTCGGGGCAGTAATGATGGCACTTCAGAGGAGCCTTCTGGACCAGAGCGATATTGTGCCAGCCTTAAAGGACTTTAAGTTTAGGCTTTCCACAGAAGGATTGATGGTTCTTAATCCTCCGATTATAAAGTTTGATACCGAAGAGGATGAACCTCCTCAAGAAAATGCCTAGATACACATACAAGTGCTTGGATTGTGAAGTCATATTTGATGCCACACATTTGATGTCTGAGCGCTTAAGGGATTGCGAAGCTTGTTGCACTGAGGGCTCTCTGAGGAGGGTCCCAAGCAAAGTTAATGTAACCCGAAGATCAATTCACCCGGGAAATGCTTTACCCCCCGGTACTATCGTCAAGCGGCACATTGAAGAAGCCAAAGAGGCGATTAGAGAGCAAAAGCAGGAAGCAAAAAAGGACTACATCCCATGATAACTATAATTATAATTGTTATATTGGCTGTACTGTTAACAACATCAGTTGTACTAAATGTATTAATGATTTGGTATAACCGAAAAGCAGTTGACAGTTTGGTGCTCATGTCAGAAAATATTGATAACTTAATAGGCCTCAAAGAGGAATACTTGGAGCATCTGAGTAGTCTCTATAATTTAGAAATGTTTTATGGTGACTCTACACTAGAGGGGCTCATGGACCATACTAAGTTCATGATCAATGAGGTTAAATCTTTTGATAGGATGTATTCTTTATTAGCAGAAGAAGAGTTTAATGACGAACCCGCAGACGAAACCTAAGAAAACTAGAAAAAGACGTTCTAAGAGCAAGAAAAATTATTATTTTACCGAAGTACACGAGCAGGCAATAATTGAATATTCGCGTACGCAGGATCAAAAAGTAAGAACGGAGTTGTACGTTTCTTATATCCAGCCAGCTTTTGAGGAGATGGTAAATAAGATTGTATATACTTATAAATTTACTTCTCTACCCAATATTGATTACTTAAAAGATGATTGTAAGATTTGGTTAACCACAATTCTGGATAAGTACGATCCTAGTAAAGGATCTAAAGCTTTTTCCTATTTTTCTGTTATAACAAAAAATTGGTTTATTCATAAAGTCAAAAAGACTAAATTTCGTAACGAAAGAGAGGTCTATTATGATGATATATTTAAAGAAACTGATGATGAAACTATGGTCGCTCATCATGAGTATGAAGTTAACCGAGAAAAACAAGAGTTTTGGGACAGTTTCTTTGAAGAAGTAAACTCTTGGGATTCCGATTTGATGAAAGAAAACGAAAAAAAAGTCCTAGAAGCAGTAAAAATATTGTTTGAGAGCTCTAGTGATATAGAAATTTTTAATAAAAAAGCTATTTATCTATACCTTAGAGAAATAACTGGCTTAAATACGAAGCAAGTTGTTAACAATTTAAAGAAGATGCGAATCAAATACGGGAAATTTAAGAAAAAATGGGAAGCGGGGAAGATCTAGAAAATTTTATTGAAGAGTCAATTCGAAACATTCGTGATGATCGAGCGGTAACCAAGTCTCTCCTCACAGACCTTCTTGTTTTTATTAAAGAGTCCAATAGAAACCACAAGGAAGTTGGGCATATTGCAGCAAAATATGTAGAAACTTTACAGAGATCTAATGAGCAATTGGTTAAGTTAACTGCTTTACTACAAAAAGACTCTAAAGCTTCTGAAGGCCTTACCAACAAAGACAAGCAAGAACTGTTTGATTTGATCAATTCGGGGTACGAAGATGACGAGTCCAAGTAAACATGTGTGCGACATAAAACCCGGTGACCTAAATCCAAATGAACGGCCGGCCGGCCTCCGAATCAAGCCGGGCGAGTCCACACGGGATGACGCGCTGAACAACGCCGCGGCCGACCGTTATAAGTCAGGGCGTACCCAATCGTCAACTGGCACTTACCGGGCAGTGGTGTTAGCGGTCCTTGATAGCACATCCCAGGACATCACCTCCTTAACATCAATCTCCGCGCTGGGCTACGGGCCCGGCCAAACTAGATTTGCTGCATTCTACGCTAGAATCCCAGAATTAGATATGGCCTTACCTTGTCCAGTCAAGGGCAGGTCCGGTTCAAGTTTTACTTTGCGGCTTGGAGATGAGCTAGGGGACCTCCCCCTCGCCGAACAGCGCAAACACAACAATATCTACATCTGTCACACAGCGTACACTGCAGTTTCAGATGATCTTGAAACTCCATCTCCAGGTGATATTGTTCTAGTTGGCTTTGGGGATATAGCGTCTCGCACCGACGCACGATATATTAAATTACTCCAAAAGACTCAATATAGTGGAGCCGCCAGCTCCTCACCAGGCCCTGAATCTGCTTTCGACGCGGGCAAGGAGCAACGATCAGTGAATGAGAACTGGGAACTGCAGAAGAAGTCAGAATCGCCCCCTGCTGAGGAAGATGCACCTTCATCAGAGAGCGGAAAGTCGAGTATTGTCGATTTAAGAGGTATACCGGCCGCAGATGGCAAAAAAATGCTTAAGTTCCACAAAGATGGATTTCAACCTTATAGCGACTTAAGTGACAGGACGCTTGAAAACAGGCTACCTGACCCTCCTGATGAAAGAACAAAAATAAAATTTGTTCACTATGTCGGTCTAGATAAATCAGTAGAAAAAGTAACAATTAGTCGCACCCCAGCGAGATTTTTAAAGAAGTACTGCGCCGGACGCGGCCGAAGCAGCCAGCATGGCCATGCCCGCAAGACCAAAAATCACTATGGCCAAGATACATATATAGAACCAGGGATCCCCGTGTATGCTCCTTTCGATGGGACCGTAAGATCTGTTCCCTGGGTATACAGTAAGAAAA
>Ga0080013_1001524_pt1 | contig 30384 bp, 48 predicted proteins | sample ETNvirenome_6_85_FD_69236 | JGI IMG/M metagenome (GOLD analysis project Ga0080013, IMG submission 69236) | Marine viral communities from the Pacific Ocean - ETNP_6_85 (SPADES assembly) (version 2) | ecosystem: Environmental > Aquatic > Marine > Oceanic | place: Pacific Ocean | collected 2013-06-19 | reverse complement strand
TCCATAACCACTATATGAACCAGCTCTAAAACTATGATACCCACCATCACTAATTACCGGCCCGTTTGGTAATCCCTCTCCTTGTTCTGGGAAGTGTGTGTGTTGGTACAAGTTCCAGACATCACCATCTTGTTCATTTTCCCACTCATAATACTCGTCCGACCACAGTTTTATGTCTTCTGGTATTTCTACTGGTCTCATTTGAGAAATTGCACTGATATCTAATCCCATGTGTGTTTATTTAATAAATATTAGGAAACTGTAGAATAGTAAATTATCTATCTGCAGCTATTGTATAAGTTGACCTATTAACAGTAATAACAAGAGCTCCATCTTCGTTTAATGCAATTGTAATTGGATAACCAGTTGAATTTGTAACACCTTTTCCTAGATTTTTTATCACTGAAGCTTGGGATGTTGATATGGTAGTGGTGTCACCGGCTTTACACGTTGATGCGGTTGTCCCTATCCCAGGGAATGTTACTTTATTGTCATTGGTATTTACCACATCAATACACTCATCAACTTTTTTACTAAGATAAGCTAAGGCATCATCACCAGGTAAAATATTATCTGTTTTAGAGTCGTTAAATCTTTCGGTAATTTCCCCTACTTTAACAGACCCTTTTATTTTAGAGTAAGTACTATTAGTTTCATTAGTGATGTCATCTGATTTTTTAATTGGCATAATTAAGTTCTTTTAAGGTATACATTCCATGTGGTATCTGTTACAACTGCACTATCACCAACTCTAGGGTATATCATACTTCCCGCGGTTAATGCAATACTAACAGTATCTCTTTTATCTATAGTTAGTGGGTTTTTTCCATTACCTGGATTTACAGTAGTTCCAGAAACACCAACACTTAGGGTGACATCTCCAGCTGTACCACTTGTTACATTAAGAGAAGAAGCTAAATTAGCTTGTAACACATACCATAACCCACAAGAATAACCTACAGTCCCAGTATTAGTGTGTCCTATGGTGAAAAATCCTGTAAGGAGACAATTGTAGGGCACTAATAAACCAGCGTTTGCATATTCTTCATCCAATGTTAATACTTCCGTATCATCCCCATAGTCTTTAGACCATGAATAGTTATATATTCCTTGGTAGTTTGGTCCATACCAGTGTGTCACATCAGTTTGTCCTTGTCCTCTATTTGAAAACATGTAGACGTCTTCGTTGTTGGAGGTTCCAGTTGTATTTTGGTTTAGAGTTGGAAAGGTACAACTTGACATATCACCAATAACTGGTGTTGTTAATGTTTTATTGGTTAATGTTTGTGTTTCCCCCAATTGTACTATATTAGTATTTGTTATTGAGGCAATCTTTGTTGATGTTGCTGCATTTCCTACTAGTTCACCTGTAAAATAATATGCTGTAAGATTTCTTTCTAGTGGGTTATATGTTAGGTTTGTGGCCGAGTAAAGACGAGCAGCTTCTAATGCGTCAGTGGTAAATGTAAGTATGTAGTCTGTATCCGCACTTGTGTCTGCGACTGTTATTGCTCTGGATGAACCTGCTTGAGCTGTGTCCACATACTCATATATCTGGTGACCTGTTGCTAGATTTGTCACATCAGATGCAACTGCCTGGGTTGTTACACTAATCGCTGGTGTGTTTCCTCCTGATGAAACCACGGGAGCGGTACCTGTAACACTTGTAACCGTACCGGCATTATCACTAAATATATCTAATAAGTTAGTTGTTCCACTATATATATTAGCACCAATATATAAATCAGTTGTACCACTGATATCACCTACTACTGTAAGAGGTTTGTTGGGTGTGGAGGTACCTATTCCCACATTACTTGTTAATCCACTATTAGAAATGTGACCACTTGTACTGGAGGACCAACATAACCCAGGTATAGAGATTGTTCCACCACTTGAGGCTTGTAACTCTATTGTAGTACCTTCAATGGACCCACCAGATATATAAATGTCACCAGCAAAACTTACGGGACCCCAACTTGCCTCACCACTCGCGTTGGAGATTAGCACATAACCATTACTTTGACTACCGTCTACATATTTTAAATTTCCGTTGACGATAAAAGGACTAGGTGTAGAACCATCTAACTTCTGTAGATTACCACTTGCGTCAGTTTGTAATACTAACTGGTATGTGTCTTTGATTTTTTGATTTCCTAAGTTCGCCATAGCTAAAATATAATTTATTGGCTACAAAAGTGAACTTAATCTCGCGACCTTAACTTAAGTAGGAGTTTCCTAAGGTCGTGTTTGGTGAACTTTGACTCTTTTATGGTTGGTTTTGTTTTAGTAACTCTTTGTTTTTCCTGGTTAACCTTGACCTTAACCTTAGCCTTATTTTCTTTTATAATATTTTCTGATGGTTGTTTTACTTCTACTGTAATATTTTTTGATTTCTTTAGTTCAAAGTTAGAGTTCCATGGATTAAAATACATATCATCGGCTATAACCTCTAACTTCATTTCACCACCTTCTTTTAACATAGTTAATTTAGGCATTTCAATTCTACAATTACCTTCATTACTTATATTGCCGTTGAATACTAAATTTAAGTTATCACCCTCTACAATTACTCTTGCAAAGGCTTGGGATAGACTGGCTCCCTCTAGTTGAATGTCACATTCAAATATATTATTTTTGTCTGAGTATAGTGTATACATTTATTTTCCTTTATTAATAAATATACTAAGTTCCGGCTTTTCCAACAATCTTTCAATTAATTTAAAGTCTCCGGCTTTAACTTTTATGTTAGGTCTAAAATACTTGGTTTCTTCGTATTCTTCACCTTTAATCTTACATAAAAGTTTTATAAATTTTTTCTGTGTGGATTTATCTTTCTCTCTAAGTCTTTTAAGTTGGCCACTATAACCACCTCCCTGTATTACAATTTCTACTAGTGAACATATTTCAGCCCACGTAAAATCTGTTTGGTCCCAAATTATATCTGCTTCGTTCCATGTAATACAATCGCTCATATTTTTTAATTATTTTAAAGTTAATGTTAAATTAAAACAAGAAAAATTAATGATAATATATATATCACCATTAATTTTAATTGTATCTTGGTCATTTCACTCATTATAATTTACAACCACGTCTTACAAGTTCCGTTTTTACAACAACTAGTTTTTTGTTGGTATGCCCAGAATCCTGCAGCTCCCAATAATACTGTTCCCCATAATAAACTTGTTCCGAATGTACACCCAGCTCCTACAGCTAGTAAGTACCCTCCATAACAACATACATAACATTTAATTTTTTCCATTTTTTAATTATTTTAATTATTTATTTTTAACTTCCGTTAATATTTTTTTCTTACCTCCTTCATACACATATGCATGACCTTCGGTTATTAGTTGGTCGTTTATACATATGGTATTTTCTTGTGAGTCCATTATAAATATTTCACCCAATACTCTTCCATATTTTCCAACACCGTAACTTTTGAGTCTAAAGTACCCTTCTTTTGAACTAACCTTTTCTAGTAATTCTTTATTCCTTGCTTTTGCTGCTAGTCCTAATTTTTTCTCTTCTAGGTTTCTTGTTCTACTTTCCCAAGTGTCAATTCCTTTATATCTAATTCTTTTCTTAACCCAAATATCAAAACCTACATCAATCATAGCGTCAATAGTGTCACCATCTATTACTCTATCTAATTTACCTCTGTAGATGTACTTCTCCATTGTATTAATAGTATATTTCAAAACCAAAATTCAATAACATAAATCTTAGTTGTTTCTTATCTACTTTTAATTCAAACAAAGTTAAAGTACCAAATCTTAAAGTTAAACTATACTTTTCTTTTTTATTACCGGCATCAAAACCGTTTATCCAATTTATCATAATTTTCTTTTTTTATATATTAAATTATGCCGTTGTATCTTCGACGTATTCTTCTACTACTTCAATTTCGTCTTCTTTTTTAAGTACACATTCCGCACAACAACTATTAACCCCATGAGTGATTTGCAGTGGACTAAACCAAGTCATTAAACCTGCCATCCCTAAACCTAATATTTGGATTACTTTTTTCATCCTACTTATTTACAACAAGAATGGTCTGGAAGACACTTTTGTCCCTTTTCTAATGTACAATTATGACCAGTGGTAGTTTTAGGTACACCACAACTTAGTGTTATAGTTAACAATATAGAAATCATAAATGACCATATTAGAACTTCATAATAATTTATCTTTTTCATTTTATAAAACTCATTACTTTATTTTTTTTAAGTTAAAAGCTAAACTATCCATTCGGTAGGAATAAAATAGTCCTTTAATAATTAAGTTAGTTATCTTTTTCATTACTTACTCATATTAAAACCAATCATCAAAGATATCCTAGCTCCTGAATTATAATCATATTCTTCATAAGTATAATTCCCGTTACCATCATAACTGTCTATTTCACCTGATAATTTTCTTCCTGGCATGAATACTAGATTTACTGGTAGGTTTAGATTACCTGATTTAAAGTTATATCCTATACCAAATACCATACCAACTCCTGATAATGATAGGTTAGGTCCTACTCCAAATTCTAATCCTTTAGCTGTTCTTGCACCAATAACTGATGTTGCAGATGGTAAAAACTTTCCTTGTTCCATTCCTGCTACTAATACAATCCATTCTACAATACCTACAATCTCTCCGCCTCCATCAGCAAATCTTGATTCCCATTGCCAACCATATTGAGTTGTAAACGCTGGTCCTGTACTTCCATGTTTCCCATCTCGGTCGTCATCAAAATCAAATCCTTCATGTAAGAAATCTGCTACTGGTCCTGCTCCTATAAAGGTAACTCCTAATCTAGGTCCTGCTAATTTTTCTATCTGTGCATTGGCTGTTAGTAATCCTAACCCTAATGCTAATGTTAATAATATTCTTTTCATTATTTTCTCCTTATGTTTAATTTACCATTTCTAATGTACATTTTACCTACAGGTATAGCATTTAATTCTCTACCTTGTAAGTCATATATTTTATCATTCCACCATCTTACACCATCTTCTTCAATTACGAATCCAGGAATACCGGTTGGATTACCCATATTCATTAACATCCAACCATTAGGTCCGAATACCAGCGAATCACATTGCATACAAGTATAAGTCATTGTATCGATAGTCATATCAGTTGTTAAACAAACCTTAATTGTATCGGTTGTCATAAATTGCTGGAAGTATACTGTTGTTCCTGTATCTCCATAACATAGATTGTCGTCACATACTGTCCAAGAGTAATTTGATACTATGCATGGAAAGTTAACTGGACATGTTCCATTGACCCAAGCTTCTAATTGCAATACATTATTGTTTGCAGTTGATGTAATTGCATATTCAACTGAATCACATGGGTTGATTTGTGCCTGTGTTTTTGTTGACCAAAATAAGCAAATTGCTAACCAAAATGCTGCTACTATTAAATATCCTGTACTTTTACTGATGTTTTTCATTTTTTTCCTCTGTTTTTATTATATAACTAAATTTAATTTTTCCAAATGTTGTTGTTGTCGTCCACATGATTAGTCCCTTATTAATTTTCTTTTTAATGCGCACCTTTCCATTAATTTTTCAGTAAGTATTTTGCATCTACGGTTTTTTCCAAATAATACCCTAAAATTATGAATGTAATTATATGTAGAATTTATATGGGCGTTAGTAGTGCAGCTACAAATAATATCTAGTGCTTTCTTATATGCTTTTTTCATATTATAATATAATAAAAATTTTTGAATTGGTAAAATTTTAAGACACTAAATTTACCTTTAAAGGGCCATATAGACCATATGTGATTTTATCTATTAGTTTTTGAGTAGCTTCAGTAACTGTTTTTCCTAATTCAGCCTTGAGATTTTTGCCGTTTTCATCTCTTAAATAACAGATATATTCTTTTTCGCTTATTTTTTTAGTTACTATTTGCATGTTACCACTTACCCTGAGGACACCTTTGACTTCTGATTTTTGTTTTTAGTTTAAGGATACACCCACAAGTTTTTTTAGTTGGTTGAGCTAGTTTTCCACAAACTAAACCAACAACTGAATTTTTATTTGATTCTGGGCAAGCTCCACAAATTACCATTCTAGTATCTGAATCAGTTATTATAATATTTCCTTTAGCCTTGTTACTTTTTCCGCAATTACAACCCATATGTATTCTCCTTTGCAATAAATATAAAACTGAAACAAATTTATTTACTGTTTTAAGGGTTTTTCTTTTTAATTTTTTTCTGAATTTATTTAGCGAATTTTTCTGCACCGGCTATTCCAAAGCAACCTATTACAATCCAAGTAAATGAATTATATATAGTCTCGTTTATCACCAAGTCTTTTCCTAAATATCCGGTCATTAGATCTAGTAAAGCAAATAGTACCATAACTATGAATGCTATAAAACCTACAACTGTTTTTTCATTCCATTCATTGTCGTTTTTAAATATGTTCCACATTACTCTGTCTCCTGTTTACCTTCATCTATTCCATGCGTGTTGATTGAATTTTTCGTTTGCCATCTTGTCTTTCTAGTTTATTCTATAATTAATTATTGCTTTTTTAACAGCTAGCTTTTCTTTTGCTAATTTTTCAACTTTAGTTTGAAGTTTATCTAAATCACCGCCATATCTATTAGCATCGGCATCAGACCAACTATCACCTTTTTGTCCTGCTTCTGCATTCATGTCAGAATCTAACTGCTCATATTCTTTAGTAGCATCTTTAATCTTGTTTATGAGGTCAATTTCTGCATCCATCAGCTTATAGTATTGTTTTGTGCTTATTTTCTTAACTTTAGGTGCAGCTTTAGCTTTTGCTAGCATTTGTTTTCTAGCTCTTACTGCAATTAGAATAGGATCGTTAATATCCATTTCGTTTAATTTGCCTTCAATAAGGTCTTTTTCATAAACGGGTATTTCAGTACCTTTAATGCTTCCGTTTACTACATGAGCAGTATATAAAGGATTTGATGATTGCCCTCCACTTCTTTTTTTAATAGTAAGATGTAATGTTTCGCCTTTTCTTTTTGTATAAACCTCGTCACCCCTTTTATATTTTGCACCTTCGTTTAATTTGCCTTCTTTATATAGGAATGTTTGTTTTTTACCTTTCATTGAGTATATAGCTTCAACTGTAAAAGGTTCTATGGCTTTCATCGAGTTAGCAGAAAAACATTTTGCATAAAGTTTTTTCTCTCCTGTAAGATCAAGATAGAATACTGCTCCATGTACTGAGGATGTTGGTTTAGCTTTAGGATATAACTTTTTAACATCCTTCATAGTTTTAGCTTTTATTATTTTTTGATTCCAAAACTGTTGTGTAGCTTTTGGATTAAATGCTTCTGAATATACGTCTCTTCCTTTGTGTTTACCTTTATATGTAATTCTTGCCGCTTCGATTGGATGGAAGCTTCCAGGCATAGAGTCAAGTTTTATATAGGCTACTCTACCTTTAACTTTATTAACTATGCCGTATTCTCCGTCTTGCATTTGAATTATATCGCCTTTTCTAATATTGGCTTCATTTATTGATTCTTTCATTCCTTTAATAGCTTTTTTAGCATTTTTTTGAAATGTATTTATGTGTTTCTGAGCTGATTTCATATAGCTGTAGTATTCTTTATCTTTTACTACATTGTTTTTACCAGGTTCACCAGCATCTTGTACAAGTTCAACAGCCATAAATAGTGGGTCAACTACTTCATCATACTCATCGTCAGCTAGTCTGTCAAGCTCCTGTGCATAATTATACAACTTATCTTCACCATCTTTAACAGATAGTCTTAGACCTTTTTTTAAGAAAAGCTTAAACTTAAATTGTGCAGCTTTCTCTTCTTTACTAATTTCAGTTAATTTGTTTTCGTTTATTTGAAAGTCATTAAATCCACCTAAAAAAGATATAAGTGCTGCATCATGCATTATGCTATTTGATTTCATATTCTTCCAAGTATTTCCTTTAATCTTCATAAAAGGACCATAACCACCTCCAGTAGCTTTAGCTCCTTTTTTAGCTCGAGCTACAACAGGAATAAGTTTACTTAGGCTAGTTTCGTTTACAGATTCCTTAGCCATCATAACAGCAAGTCCTAAGTCATCTATTATCTTCATAGCTTCCTTGTAGTATTTCTTGTCTAATTTTAATGCCGATAAAGTCACAGACAATCTATCTAACATGAAACCTTTAATTCCAGCTCTTTCCAATGCTCCTTTCAGTTGTAAAGGTTTGAAGTTTGCTTTAGTTTTTATACCAATCATACTTTCAGTTAATGCTTCGCTCATTTTCTTTTTTGCGTAATCTTCTATATATTCTATATCCCATTTTGTGGTCTGTTTAAGACCATCCAGTAACCTTTTATTGATGCTTGCCATCCTTTTACGTTTATCTTTTTCTGACCACGTTCCAGCAGAATCCATTGTATTCTTTATTGACAACTTCCAAGAATCATAGAGCTTGTCATTATTATGGCGCTGACTTGTTGGAAAAGCATCACTGAAGCGTAGTACTTGATGTAATACTTCAGCGCTTGCAGATATTAAGTCATCTTTTGTTTTACCAAAGAACTTATGTCTAGAAGAAAGTGTTTTACCAGATGAAGTCGCTTTTGCAAATAGGTTGGTAAATTCATCCAATAGTTTTACCAAGTCTTTGGTTAATTTTTTGAATCCTTTTTTTGCAATATTAGCTGATTTACCGTCAATATCTCCCAAAGTATCGATTATTGGCTTGAAGAAATAATTAGCCTCATTTATTTTGCCTTCGATTAACCTATGAGACTGGTCTGCAGATTCTGGTATTAGTGCAGCATTAATTTCTTCAGTTACTATCTGTAATATTTTAGATTTTTTCACGCTGATTCTCTCCTAATTTGGTATTGTAGCACCCTTTCTATTTAAGGCGCTTGTTAATTCAGCTACTGCCTTTAATGCTTTGTTAAAATCTTTCTTTACATGACTATATCTAGATCTATCTGCAGCATTCATTTGATTATCTAGTTTAGCTACGGCTTTATATAATAATCTAAGCTTTTCTACATAAGGATCCTTTCTCATTTTTGGAGCAGCTTCGTCGACAGATTCTTCTTCAGTTATACCTTTTGATGCGTCATAGGCTTTTTTAACACTTGCCAATGTAGGTAATGAGTCACCAAATTTTCTGTTTTCGTATCCAGGAGTATTGCTTTCTGAAATTATCTTTTTTAGCATTTTTTCTTGTTGATTGTTCATAGTATATCCGCTATTACAAGTTTGTTCATTTACATTTCCATATTCAAATGCATCTGCTTTATGTCCGTTACTATATTTATCTCCTTGATAGTCATATATATTTCCATTTTTTTGATTAACTGTTACTTCTTTAGTATCTCCATCTTGAGTTGTTGCAATATATACTGGATTCCCCGCCATATCAAAATCATCAAACTCTACATCTTCAAAGTCTCCATTAGTAAGTATTGAGTCTTCGTAGTCAATGGCCGCATCTTCATTATCATTCATATCAGCTTCCATGTCATCTGTTGTATCTCTACCTGGAATTGTTTCCATGTCATCATCGCTTTTTCTTTGAAAGTCTGAGCCTGACAATTTACTAGGATCTGGTTTTTCTGTACCACCTCCTTGATCTTTTTCATTTTCAGTATCCCAAGCTTGTTTTGCTGGATGCTCGTGGGGCATTGTTTTTGCTGACTTTGCTGGCATTTCTTTTGATTCGCCATCTTTGTCTTTATACTTGATTATAGAATCATCACTAACCTCTTCAATTTCAGATAGTATATTTTTTAATTTTGTTGATTTCTTTGTCATTTTTATTCTCCTGTGATTACCAGTTTTGCCATTTATTTGTTTTTATAAGTATCACTTTCCTCTTATATAAATATCGTTTAAAACGACTCCATGATTATTTCATCAATTTTATTTTGCACTTCTTTTTGGGTTGTTTCCATTTTCATCATAATGTTAGCTTGAAATCTTGCAACTTCTTCGCCTTCATTATAAATAACAATAGTGGGTACAACTACAATTTTGTATTTGCCAGTGGCAGCTGCATCTGTTTGTATGTCGATAAAGGATGTTTCACATTCTCCCAATTCTCCAAGCCACGTTACTTTATTTGCTTCATTAAAACCAGCATTAAATTGTACTACACATATCCCTTCGTCCTCACACGGAGACTGACCATTAGCAGAACCTGCTACAATTGTTAATAGTAATAATAGTAATATGTATTTAATTTTTTTCATAACTAATTTCTCCTCTTATCGATCGGTCCATCTTTTACATAACGAACACTATCCCAACTACCATCCGCATAATCTAATCGTTCTAATATAAGTACTATATCTTCTTTAATATCAGATACATCATTTTGGGTATTTTGTATTATGCTATACATACTATCTTGATATGCAATATCTTCTTTAGTAGGTATCCACATTTCTTCGGTTGATTCCTCTTTTACTACTATTATTTTAGTAGGCCAAACACTTGCTAATACAAAGGTACTTAATAATAATGCTATTATAACCATTATAGATTTAGGGGATGTCAAACATATATTTGTATTCCAAATTTTCATATGATTATCTCATTCTATCGATCTTATCATTTAATTTTTCTAATTGTTCTTTGATTTCTTTTACATCTTCTTGAGTCGTCATAATTGTCTGACGAACCAATTGATCTTTCATATCAAATTCCATTCTAGTAATTACAGGAGCTGGTGGTTCAGGCAATTGTTTTGCTTCTTCAATATCTGCTTGTAAAGCAAACCACATACCTACTATTGTAGCTATTAATGCTGCTATACCACCTAAAGTCTTTAGACTTACTTGAAAACTCGTGTCTTCGTTTAATTCCTTTGCCATTATATTCTTCCTCTTTTAAAATACCCTATAATTTATTCCAGCACTAAATCCATGCCAGGTTCTGTTCCAATATTTATTATATGTTCCTTCTACAAATAATCCTAAATTTTTGTTAAACCAATGGCCGTAAATTATTCCTCCTGAATAGTCCATCCATTGTCCTTCATTAAAGTTATAATAGCTGAATTCATTTTCGTCATCGCTATAGTGAAGAGGCATTAAATTACCCCATGCATGTAGCCAACTTTTCTTGCTATATTTGTAATAATCAAATCCTACGACCCAAGAATGAGTCCAGTTGATAGGTAATTCGTCTCTTTTCTTTTCAGTATAATTTGATAACATTTCTGGTATAACAACTGCTTCCCATACTTCTGTACTTGTTGCAACAGATTTACCTGATGGGTCAAAATATTCTGCACCACCTTGTCCATCAAATTGTACTGTATATCCTTCTTCGATTGCTAAAAATGTATAATGTAAATTACCATTTGATAATAACCATTCTTCTAATGGGTCATAACCATAAGGCTCAGACATTCTTTGAGCTATTCCAAAGTTAAATGATACTCCTTTTTGTTCATATCGTAATCGCTGTGATGATTCAAAATATTTAACATCTGCAAATCCGTCTTCAAGATATTCTACTTTAGCCATAACATGCTTCACACAAAAATGTTTACCACAACCGTCAGCTGATTTACATTCTGAAATATATCTAATCATATGACGTTGGTCAAAATATGATTCACCTTCTTGTCTTTTATATTCTCCTTGAAATAAAAATTCTACTTGATTCTTCCAAAGACCAATTGTTGCTGCATCATTTGTTGAGTTTTCTGTTCCGTTTTTGAAAGCTTCTTTTGGCTCATAACCAAATCTCTTTATCTTTCTTACTCCGAAAAGTACTGAATAGTCAAACGGGGTTTTAACTGTTTGAGTTTCTAGTCCATCAGTTACACTGTATACATCTAAGTCTGATACTGATGTATTACCATTAACTGCACCATAAAATGTTCCAAATTTTAGCAATTCTTTTGACGAAAATTGTCCACAGCATTTTTTAGGCGTTGTGCATGCTGCTAAAATAACTAATAATATAAGTAATAACTTTTTCATTATCTTCTACTCCTCGGTTGTGATGATAGTCCGTATCCTATTCTACCAGTTTTTGCTTTTGATCCGTAATAATCTGATTGTGCTTTTATTTCTCTATCTAAATCAGCTTGCGCACCTTTTTCATTCTTTGCAATCATTGGTTTAGCTTTTTTCCACATTGCCAATAGGTGATCGTTATTAAAGTCTTTCCATTCAACTGGATCACCTTTGAATTTGAAATGCTTACCAGGAGACGATGTTATACCTGTATATTTCTTGTCGTAATAACTGTAACAATACATATTGTGTTTACCCGTTTCTTTGAGACTTAAACCAAACGAACCTCCGTAATTTCTTGAATGTTCCCAAGTAAACTGAAACCCACCAGTTCCATTTCCAAATCTAAATTCTGCATACTCAAACGATGCATTGTACCCATCTTCGAATTTAATTATCTTTTTAATATCAGCAGTTATCTTGTTAACAGTAGATTGATCGAACATTTTAGTTGGATCGTTTCTATCTTCGTTTAATAAGTCTTTTAGTTTTATCATTGCTTTACCACTCTAGTACTAAATCTTTTGTCGTTATATATAAGTATCAAGTTATATACACCGTTTGGATAGTCTGACAAATTAATTCTCTTAGAATTTTCCCTTGTCATTAATTTACCCATAAGGTCATATATTTCTACCTCAACCTCTAATCTTGTATCTATATTTATTATATCTCCTGTTGGGTTTGGATAAACCATAATTCCCATAGAGCTTATATCTTCTATTGCAGTTGGCCAACCTAATTGGCAATAGTCATACATTTGTATACATGATGCATCCCAATCTGTAGTACAACAATAATCATCTACATCGATTACCCAAGCGTAACATCCATCATTTAACCAATATGGAATTCCAGGTCCTCCATAACATCCTGCATCATATAAACAAGCTGTTGAATCTGATACATTTGCTAAGGGATTGTAATTATATGCTGAAACATCTGTACAGCCTGGAACTGCTACTATACAACTATTATCATCATAACATGCTGCTGGGTTATAATTAACTGCTAACGAGTCCGTACATCCTGATATATAACAACATGTGTTGTCTGAAGTATTTGCTAGTGGGTCATAATTAAATGCCGCTGCATCGTTACAACCATATACAAATGGTATACAGGTTCCATTATCTACATTTGCCAATGGATTGTAATTAAACATTGTAGAATCCATACAACCATAAATTGGTAATATGCAAGATAAATCATCTGTATTAGCTAGTGGATCGTAATTTAATGCTACTGGATTTGTACAACCATAAACAATAGAATCACAATTGCTTGGTGTATATTCTGTATTTGCTAGTGGGTCATAATTAAATGCTGTAGTATCCATACATCCATAAATAAATGGAATACAACTTCCGTTGTCAGTGTTTGCTGTTGCATCGTAATTAAACATCGTTGGGTCAGTACATCCATACATAAATGGAATACATGAATTGTCTGTTGTATTAGCTAATGGATCGTAGTTCCACATTGTAGGGTCTATGCAACCATACACATAAGGAATACAACTACCATCATTTGTATTAGCTAGAGGATCGAAATTATACATTGTATTATCCGTACAACCATATACAGTTTCTATACACGTACCATCATCAGTATTTGCTAAACTATTGTAATTGGTTGCAGTAGAATCAGTACATCCAAGTATAACACCAATACAAGTATTATCATTAGTATTAGCAAGTGGATTGTAATTTATAGCCAAAGAATCCGTACAACCATATATAAATGGTATGCAAGAATTATTATCTGTATTTGCTAACGGATTGTAGTTGAATTGAGATGAATCAGTACAGCCATATATGTATGGTAAACAACTTCCATTATCTGTATTAGCTAATGGGTCATAATTAAACATTGTATTATCTGTACAACCATTAATATACGGTACACATGTTCCATTGTCTGTATTTGCATTAGCATCGTAGTTGTACATACTTGCATCAGTACAACCGTATACATAAGGTACACAGCTTGAATCGTTAGTATTTGCAAGTGGATCGAAATTAAACATTGAAGGATCTATGCAACCAAGTATTACTGGAATACATGAACCATTATTAGTATTAGCTAATGAATCGTAATTAAATGCAAGAGGATCAGTACAACCAAAAGCTACAGGTATACAATTACCATCATCTGTATTGGCAGCAGCGTTGTAGTTAAACATAGTATCATCCATACAACCAAGTATTACTGGAATACAAGATAATGGATCGTTATTATTTGCTAGTGGATTAAAGTTAAATGCAGTTGAGTCCATACATCCAGTTACTTCTGCTACACAAGAATTATCATCTGTATTTGCTAATGAATCATAGTTAAATGCTAATGAATTTGTACAACCTAAAATAACAGGAATACAAGTACCATCATCTGTATTAGCTGTATCTAAGTAATTAAATGCTAGTGGATCGGTACAGCCTAATATTGTAGGAATACAATAATCTCCACAATAAGGCATTGCCGAATATGTTGTCCAAAATGGAGCTCCAAATCCTTGAAGTGCTCCTAAACCATTATTTGCAAAAGGATTAGAACCTTCATCTAATAATACCACTCCATCTGCATTTTCTAATATAAATGAATTTTGGAATGTTTGGAATTGAGTTTGTATTGGATCTGGGTTCTGTGCGTTAGGAACTTCAAAGTAATAAACTGTTACTGGTTTATCAGTTTCTAATGTCAATGGAAATGATTGACTATAAGATCCTGGACCCATTGTAAATGTCCAAGTATTATTTCCTTGAACAACTCCTAAATAAGAATTACCCCATCCATCACCTGCACCATCTTCTATTGTTAAAGTATAATTACATGTTGGTACTAAATCCATTTGACTTGCTAAAGGATCGTAATTAAATGCCGATGGGTCAATACAACCAAATACATGTAATGTTGTACATGAAGTATCACTTACAGTAGCAAGTGGATTAAATTCTTGATATTCTGGATCTAAACAACCAGGAATGGATGGTGGTCCTGCACAAGGTACTCCATTTTGTGGTCCTGAATAAGCTACATCTCCATCTGGATAACCACCCATATCAACACCTACAGGAATTTGATTCTCGTCTAACCAAGTTCCTGATGAAAGATATGTTATAGTATCACCATTACAATCATATATAACTAATTCACCAGCAGAACCAGGACTACCATTACCTTGTATACCATCACCATAAGTATCAGCTAATATAAATTCAAAAGGACCTGTTGCTGATACGCAATGAGTGTAAGTGTAGGTAACTCCTATATCTTGATAAGTATATGTTCCACTAGGATAATTAAATGTACCACCCATTCCATCTGTTAGAGTCCATCCTGTTTCGCTTGGCCAATTATCTAATGTAATAGCTATTGTTATTTGTGTTTCTGTTGATGGGTCACAAGTTGTTCCTGAGCATGATCCATCGTCTATATTTGCCCAAGGATTATAAGCTGTTTGAGTTGGGTCCATACATCCTGGAATGCATGAATATGGAGTATAAAATATAGTATCTGACATTGACCCGTCTGCAAATTCTACTTGACCAAAATGAGGTACAGACCAATTAGGTGGCATGTTAGGTGTTCCTGCATTAACTGCAAAGTTTGTAGCTCCATAACCTAGTCCATATTGGTAAGGTCCATTAAATGGAGTCCAATAATGAAATGCTACTGGTTCACATGAAACGTTAGTATCCAATGTCCAATCAAACATTACAAGTGCTTGACCATTAGGCTGACATTGTTGAGTTACGTTATATGTTAAAAATCCTTGACAAGGTGGGTAAGTACATGAACCATCATCTGCTACTGCAGTTGGGTCATAATTTAATGCTACTGGATCTGTACATCCTATTGTATATGGGTCACCAATATATAAATCATCTATTGCTATGTCGCTATCCCAATATGTTCCGGTTGTTCCTGTAAATTGTATTTTGAAAGTATCTGTTGGTGGTATTGTATAATATGCTAACTTCCATTCATCGCCTTGATCTCCAGATATAAGATCTAAAAATGTATAACCATTATTGTCTAGTATTCCTATTTCTAGGTCTCCCATTTGACCACCATACATATGATACCAAAATGATATTACTTGTCCTGGTGTAGATGATACATCAAATTCTGGAGTATATGTAGTAAATACCATTCCTGGATAACCTGTCCCGTTTCCAGATGCTTCAATGTACCAATATAAACCTGTACCTGTTGTGTGATCTCCTTGTGGTCCGGTATTAACAGAACCTGTTGGTCCTTGCATTAACCACCAATCACCATCATCAGTAGTATCTTGCTCCAATCCTACATAATTCTCAAAATCATGCGTCCAAGGAAATGTATTGATTTGCGAAAATGCAAATATAGGTGTTAATAATAATAAAAATATAAGTTTTTTCATATTTCAAACCCCAAATTAAATATCATAAATCTAAATTTATTAGACTCTACCTTTATCTCTAGTACAGTAAAGGTGCCAAGTCTGCATGTAAGACTATATTTTTCTTTCTTATTTCCTGCATCAAATCCATTTATCCAGTTCATAACGATTCTCCTTTATTTATTTTTTACAAACGGTACCAGTCTTGCAGCGTCTAACATTATACGCCCAAAATCCTGCTCCTATCAATAGTATTGTTCCCCATAATAAGCTTACATCAAGCGTGCATCCAGCTCCTACTGCTAATACATATCCGCCATAGCATTTCACATAGCACAGTATTGTATCAATAATAGTTTTATTTTCTTTATAATTTGCTATTATTTTTTCATCTAATTCCGTTTTATCTAGAATTTTTTTAACAGCTTTTTTAGCTGTCTTTTTTATTGCTGCTTTCTTTGTTGTTGCTTTTTTTGTTGTTGCTTTTTTTGTTGTTTTCTTAGCCATTTTTATCCCTTAAATATTTGTTTCTTTCCGCCGTGGTATTCATATGCATGTCCTTCAGCTTTAAGAGTTTCGTTTATACTATATTGTTTTCCGTCTGCATCTTGTATAAATATTTCGCCAAGTACTCTACCATATTTACCTACACCATGCGATTTTAATCTAAAGTATCCTGACTTTGCAGAAACCTCTTCAAGTAATTGTTTATTTCTTGCCTTTGCAGCCAATCCTTTCTTTTTTTCATCTAGGTCTCTAGTTCTAGATTCCCAGGTATCTATTCCCGCATATCTGATTCTTTTCTTAAACCAAATATCAAATCCTACGTCAATTAATGCGTCAATAGTATCACCATCAACTACTCTGTCTAGTTTAGCTCTGTAAATATACTTTTCCATTATTCTTCGCCAAACAGACTACCCATTAATTTAGGATATTCTTTTACAGTTCGTAGCATATCTATCATCTTCTTTACTGTACCTTTGTGTGCACCTAACTTGCCTTTTTGCTCGTGTTCAAGGTGAGTTATTAAAATTTTACAATTTCTTTCCCATTCTTTTGCAAATCTTTTATCCATTGGGGCTTCATTTAGGTTATCTTCTTGTATTGTGCCATTTTTAGAATCATATGAGGCTTTAACACTATCCAATGTAGGTAATGCATCACCAAATTTTCTGTTTTCAAATCCAGGTGAGCTTTCTTTTAATATTTTTTTTAATTTTATCATGTTAATATCCTCTTTTATTTTTCTTTCATTCCAGACATCCAGCCAAATGCATCCATTGTATATGCCATTGCTGCTTCTGGGTTTTTTTCTTTTAGTTTTTTGATTAAGGCAAGTACTCCTTTTCTATTGAAATATTTTTCAGGTAAAACATCTAATGCATTCTTAAATTTATTTGAAACATCTTTATACTGATTAGCTTCATTAACTGTTTCATACATTAAATCAAACATTATGTTTTGTATTTTAGAGTTTGTGGCATTACCACCATTTTTTTCAATGGCTCTTCTTGCTTTCATAGCATTTTTTGCCAATACTAAGTGGTATCCTTTTTTAGGTCCGCCCATCCTTTTAACGTATTGTGCGCCCTGCATTTTCATACCGACAGGTCTTGCATTTCCTCTTGGGTCGATTACTACAAATTCTCTTTCAGTTAATATATTTTTTAATTTCATTATTTCTCTCCTTATACTATAAATATAAAATTATATCTATAAATACTAATTACGGCTTAACTAATTTAGTTACTAATTTAACCTCTGGATACTTCTTTTTTAACCTGTTAACGGCATCTATATTTTTCTTACTATCGTCCATAAAGTATATCGGGTCATATCCTTTTTTTATTTCAGCTTCAATATAATCTGCCTTTTTCTTAGGGTCTGCATCACCAAGTGGTATTATATATGGTCTTATGCCTATTGTTTTAAAAAAATGATTTATTGGAGCTCCAAGTCTTCTGGCAGTCAATATAGTCACTTTTCGGCCACCCTTACTTAGTTGTTTGCGTAACAAATCGACATTTCTTTTTATCAATTTTGGATTTCTAAGTTTTCTATCAAAGTCTCTAAAATCAAAAGTTTCACCTTTTTTTGGAGTATAAGCTGCAAATTCAGCTGCGTCAAGTTGCATTTCTGTACCGTCTGGTCTTTTTACATAAACCCAGGAGTCAGAGGTAACTAGAGTATCGTCAAAATCAAATATACTCAACATTCCTCTTTCTAGTAATAGGTCTTTTAATTTAATCATGATACATCCATTGAGTCGTCCCAAGTTAATTTAATTCCTTGTTTTTTTAATTGCTTGGCTGCCTTTTCTAATTCGTTGTCGTCCATACTTCTTAAACCAATATCCCAACCTAATAATTTAGATAATGATTTTTCTGCATTTCTCCAGCTATCCCATCCTTTCACCCTTTTTTTACCATCAACTACTGTTCTGTAAAATCTACCTCTGCTTTCTTCAAACCATATATCTATAGTTTTTATTTTGCCTTCGCTCAATATGTTTTTTAATTTTATCATTTTATCTCCACGGTAACATCGTCATACCTATTTTATTTAATATGAATTCCATAATAACTACAAATGTTATACCTCCTACTATTTGCCAAGCCCAAAACTTCCAACCTGTCAATCCTTCTTGCCATTTACGGAACCTACTTTTCTTTGCCCATTCATATAATCCTAGTTTAGTGTTTATTTTATCTGCCCACCAACTCATGTCAACTATATTTCCTAACATTTTATAGAACTTTATCATAGATACTTTTTCCAGTTCTGTTCAGCTCTGTGTGCAGCTTTTTCATAAGGGTTATTTGCATACCCTTTTTCTCGATATTTTTCAAACATTTTTCTGTCTTGTGTAGCATGAGTATATTCATGTAGTAAGGCCTTTATAATTGCTTCTTCACTAGTCATTCTAGGTGTATATAGATATATTTTATTGTTATTCCAATCGTATTCGGCATGAGGATTTGCCTCACCTGTCATTTGCTGATCTCCGCTAAGTCTAGCATAAATATTTGTATGGAATTCAACCTTTGGCGTACCTCTTTTAGCTCTGCCTAAGTTTTTGGCTATCAATGGATATACTCTATCAACAACAGATTGCTTATTGAACCGCTCTAATAATATGTTTTTTAGTTTTATTCCCATTTCCTATTATATTTTTCTCTTTGGTCTACCATTACATATTCTACAGTGTCATGTTCTCCACAATGAGGACATCTTAACCTTTCTATGTGGTCAGCCTCATTAATTTTCCATTCACCAGCACATTTTTTATTACCACACTTGTAAATGTATGTATGCCTAATGAATACCTTATGGGACATTATATTTTATCCTTATCTTTTATTATTCTGTATTTTAGTAGTGGTCGACCATTTATAGTTATATCACCTTTTTCATTTCTTCCTATATCTTTTACAACTATTTTCTTATTTTTAAATTTTCCGCCAAGAATAGTATCTCCTACTTCTATTGGAATAGTTATTGCTTCTGATAGCTTATCCATTCTTAATTCTGCTGTATTTGTTGTGTGCTTAAATAATGCTAATCCAACCTTTAATCCGAATTTAGAATCGCCAGGAAAGTGCAATTTTGCAATTAAACGGCTATTAGATATATCATCAGCTAATTTCATTATTTCTGTTGAATATTTTGGGTAAACTGTTGCCAGATATTTTCCAATCAATATTCCTTGGGCAGAATGGCCCGATGGATATGATGGAGTCTTTGAAGATGTCAATGGTTGTTCGTGGAATTTTAATCCAAGAGCATTGGCTACTTGAATTGGTCTTGGCCTGTTGTAATGATACTTAAGCTTATATATTATTGGTCTGCTATCGTGTAGTAAGGTTGATACCTCTTCATTTGGAAACCTTAAGCCTTTTTTTTCTATAAAATCTTTAAAATATGTTTTTAAGTTGTCTGCTCTTTTTGCAAAACGATTGTTATTAGGAATCTGTTCTATTGCTAGCATTTCCTTTAAAGTTTCATTACTATTATTGCTTGGTGGGGGTGTAGATAAAAATTGATTGGTATGAAAATCATTAAATATACCGAGATCTTCCCTATCCATGTGTTTTTGGTGTTTTGGGTTAACCTCTTCAGAATATTTTAATTCTTCTATATATAACTTGTCAATTAGTTTAATCATTCCAATGGTCTCCAAATATAGCTTTACCGGTTTTTTCATATTCCTTCCATTCGGTATAAAACTTGCCATTGATAAACTTATCAACTTCTCTTCTCATTCCTTTTACATGATTTGAAAATACACCATTGTTTTGTTTACCTGTATGTTTTTTGTCTAATTTTTCTAAAGCCTTTACTGCCTTATCCAATGCACCCATTGCCTTCATACTTTTTTCATGAGTCTTTCTCATTGTGATACCATCTTTAACTATCCAACTTTTAGCTTCTTTTAATAGGTTTTTCAGTTTCATAATCGGCACTATATTAGCTCCTTACTTTCAATTAGTGTATATGAAAAAGAGTTTCCATGTATTTCTCTTGCTGTTTGGCAAATATCTAAAAACTGGTGCCAATCATCATTGTCTGCAATTACTTGACAGCCGGCTGACCATTTATCAATTCTTGTAGATTTACCGCCTGATCTTCCGGTTGCTCTATGAATATTGATTCCAAATATTCCTGTTTCAGTTTTTGACTCATCTAAATCATAGTTGCCGTCTAAATTATTATCTCTATAAACTGTTACAGGTTTCTTTTGTCCAAGTGCTAAGTATTTACCTTGATGTAATCTTAGTTTATGTGAACCTCTATATTGGCTTGGTTTTAATATAGCAACACCTTTTTCGTTTAAGATGTTTTTAACCCAATGAGAACCAGGATCAGTTGTACATGGAAAGGCATGGAATTGCCATTCACCATCTACTTTATAAGATACTGTAATTGTATCATCAAAAGCATTCGTTACCCTACCTTTAGTTTTTGAATTTCGGATTCCAACTATATTTACATCGTATCCTTTATTATTTTGGTCCTCAAACCATTTATAACCTTTTGAAGTTATAGTATTTTTTACTGACTGCAGTGTTATATCCATTGATAGCTCCCTTACTTTTGTGACTCAAGTATTCTTATATAAATATAAAGAAAACTATATAAAAATATAAGAAGCTATGCAATATTGACCATGTCTGGATTTAACCAATATATTTTTCCAGTTATAGTTTCAACCTTTATTTTGTCAGACTTTATTTCTTTTATTATTACCTTATCTCCACTGTAGATTGCCCCGCTATGGCCGTAAAAATCTGAAGTAATTATTCCGTATTTAAGATTTGTTGTGCTTTTCATATTTTATTTTATCTATAACCATTTTTTCTGCTTTTTGTTTAGCATCCTTTATGGTATTTATTTTTTCCAATATAACGTGTTTGGCGTGAACTATCCTATAAAAAGAATTTTCGGCTTTTCCATTTCTATTAAGGTTAAATTTTTGGTATATGTCTAAATATCCAACCTTACAGATATAATTTCCTAATGTTTCTTTTTTATTTTTTCTAGCCATATATATAAATATATAGGATTTCTCCTTATTTTTGTTTCTTAACTTTAATTTGAACAGTTTCTTCTGTATTTTTTCTTCGTTTTATCTTTTGCTTTCTAGGCATAGGTAATTCGTCAAGGTCAATATTTCTAATATCTATTTTAGGCATTATTTAATTCTAACTTTTAATTTATCAATTTTTTCTAAAAATTCTGAAACATTCAATGTATGATTCTGATCAGTTTTTATTTGCACTTTTGTTAATTTTTCCGGTTCTTTGTCTACTATGTTCATTAGCGCTCTTAAACCTTGATCTGCCCAAAATACTCCAAAACCATTGTCAGTTCCTATTGTTAAATACGCATTATTTTGATCGTTATGTACTAAAAAGTAATCCATTAATTTTCTTTTACAACCGATCTGCCTTTAAGTTTTTCCCAATCTCTTTCTGGCCTTACTTCTAAGTTTGTATTCCATACTCCTGATAACGTATTCATAGATACATCTAAAGATTTGCCAAAGTCTATCATTGCTTGTACATCTTTTGGAAAGCATGAACCACCAAATCCCCATTTACCATCTGGGCCTGGTACATTAAGGTGGGTATGGCCTATTCTTCCATCTCTTACAAACCCTTCTATTGCCATATCCCAATCAACTTTACATTCATCTGCAACTTGTCTCATTTCATTTAAAAAAGAAACTTTGGTTGCAAAAAAGCAGTTGTTCATATACTTAACCATTTCTGCGGTTTGGAAATTAGTTTCTATGCATGGTATAGAATCTCCAAACCTCCACCTAAATAATTCAGCAACTCGAGCAGTATTTCTTTTCCTTCCTCCAAGTACAAATCTAGATTGGTTAATAAAATCAAATTTAGCAGATCTTTCAGTTAAAAATTCTGGATTAAATACTATATTTAGTTTGGTAAACTTCTTGGCAAGCATTTCAGTGGTACCTGGTACTACTGTTGATCGTATCAAAATTATATTACCATTTCTTTTATTTACAGATTCAATATCTTTTAGAGCAGACTCAAGTATTCCTAAATGCATGCTTCCGTCTGGATTAGATGGAGTTGGTACAGATAAGAAAATAAAATCTGATTCGTTTACAGTTTCTTCTAATGTATGTATACTTTTTACTGGATCTTTATCGTATGCCCTTACTTCTGCGTCGCATCCTGTTTGTGGTGAAAACCCAAATTCTACGGCAGAACCTACAAACCCTCTTCCAATTATTCCTATTTTTTTCATATTCCTAAATCCATTTTATATTTTTTAATCCAAGTTGGTAAATCACCTTTTGGCTGCCAATCTAACATTAGATTTGCTTTTGAGTTGTCTGCTAAAGTTTGGAACGGTTCTTTTACTGTTTTTCCATATGTTTTGTTTCCACCAAGCATGTCAGCGACTTCGTTAACTGAATAATTTTTTCCATTACCTATATTAAATACATCACCGTTAAATTTATCTTTTTGGGTTGCTGCTAGAATATTTGCTTCTACTGCATCTCCAACATATGTGAAGTCTCTTCTTTGCTTTCCGTCATTTGTAATTGTTAAATCTTTTTCGTTTAACATTTGCTGGGCAAATATACCTAATACTAGACAATATGCTCCGTCAAGATTCATCCTTTCCCCATAAATATTAAAATATCTAAGAGAGACTGTATCTAATCCATAAACTTGGCTAAACATTTTACAATACTGCTCTCCTATATACTTTTGAAGGCCATATGGAGATAGTGGGTTTGTAGAATGTTCTTCTGGTGTTGGAAATTTTGTGGCATTTCCGTATGCAGAGCTACTAGCACTATATACTACACGCTTTACCCCTGCATTGTGAGATGCTAATAATACGTTTAGTGTACCTTGAACGTTTACTTTATTAAATGAAACTGGGTCTACTATTGATGGTTGAACTCTGGCTTTGGCTGCTAGGTGAAAGACTATATCTATGCCTTCAAAAAGTCTAAATACGTTTTTATTTGTTCTGCCTAAATCTGTCATTGTAGATATATCTACATTATAAAATTTAGCATTTGTATTTATATTTTCTTTTTTACCTGTAGATAAGTCATCTAAAACTATAACTCCCCATCCTTTTTCAATAAGTTTATCTACTAAATTAGATCCTATAAAACCTGCTCCACCCGTTACCAATGCTCTCATTATCTATCTTCCAGTTTTTCCCATTTGTTTTCTATTTCTGCTAGCTTTTTGAACACTAATTCAAACATTGGTTGAACTTTATCAAAACTATTTTTCGATTGAAGAATAGACGCTACTGTTTCAAGTGGCTTTTTAATAAATGTGTTGATTTCTGTTATTCCGTTTTTACTTACTTTTGACATTTTAATTTCCCTTTTTAATTATTGTTGTTAATGTTTTTTCTGTTGATTCTAAACTATTTATGGATACTTCCATATTTTCTATTTCAAAAGATCCAATCTCTTGTTGATTTTGTATTATTTCTGAAATTGATTTTATTATTTCGTAATCTATTTCACTAAATTTATGGCCATCAATTCTTATTTCTATATTATTATTTACCTTAGAATGTATGTTAAATATTCTTTTATTTAAGTCATACAAAGTTTCAGATTTTTGGTTTTGAATATAAGAATCAAAATTTCCGTCAGTATACAGGGTTGTACACCAAGGTTCTAATAGTTCTATTAGTTGATTGGAGCAATTTTTTGCTACTATTCCTATATCATATTTTGGAAATATTATAGGAAGCATATAATGGTCATGCATTGCAAAACATCCCCATTTCCTAATAAAATTCTTTTCATTCTTTAAGTTTGTTTTCTGCCATTCAGGACTATCTACCCCAGTACTGCCACCGGAATGTTTATTAAATCTAGATCCTCTACTTGTAAAATGATAGACTACTCCGTCCCAGGGCTGTTTAAATTTATATCCTGCCAATAGGAATCTATTAAATAAGTCTGAGTCTTCTCTAGATTGTGGAGCAAATAATTCATCGTGTCCTCCTAGTCTTTCAAAGTCATCTTTATACATACACCATGGAGCAAATATTCCTGAAGTTACCTTTCCAGTATATTCTTCATTGAAGCCATCACTTGTACACCATTTATTCCAAACATCAAAATCAAACTCTTCAGGTTCTATTCCAAAGTTTTTAGTAACCTTACACAATCCTTCTGGATGTAGTGGAGGTTCTACTCTAGTCGCGCTTACAACTGTTCCTTTTTCTAAGTGACGAAGTATTGCAACATCTAATTTTGGACCAGCTACCATATCTGCGTGAAATGCCATTATTATTTCTGTTCTAGCAATTTTTATTCCAGCATCAAACATTCCTACGATTCCAATTCTTTCAGGCCCTTCGTTTCTATATACTAGTAGTAAATCGTCATTTAATGTTGATAGCCATTCAGTAGTTCCATCTACACTAGCATCGTCTAGAACTAGTACTTCGTGATTGTTTCCTAAATTTTTTATTGAATTATAGGCTAATTTTAGAAACTCTAAATTGTTTCTGCTCGGTATAACAAATGTAATTTTTTTCATAACTTTTATATAAATATCGTTTTATCCAAATATTGTTTCTCAGAATATTTTTTTTTATAATTTAATTTTGCGGTTTCAGAACATTTGTTGTAAAATTCTTCGTCTGTATTTAATCTTTTTGCTATTTTTCTCGCCATGGATAAATCTCCTAATTTGACTGTAGTTTCTGGATGGCATATCATTTGAGTATCTAATCCTTCATATCCAATGCAAGGTATTCCTAGATACGCGCAATTAAGAGCGAACGTGCCCGCGGCGTGAGTTCTCATTAAATGTACGCCATACTTATATTTGCTAAGTTCCTTTATCCATTCAACCCAACTCATATATGGTAAGTGGTTTAGCCTTGGTAGCTGATCTTCACCTTCAATTTTTCTACCCATACTTGGTATAGATATGTCACAATTAAATTCTTGTGCAATCATATATGAATCAAATCCTCCATACCAATTGCAAAAATTACCACCAATGATTACCGTATTTGCTTTATTTTTTCCCGGGAGTAATTTATCACCTAAGTAGTCTATTGAATCTTCTATCATCAGACTCGGCATTATCCTGCATTCTTTTCCCGTTAAGCCTTCAAAGTATTTTTTATCTGTTTTATTGTGAACGAATAGAAAATCCATTTCTTGCAGTGTATTAGAAAACCAAATTTGGCGTTGCATTGAATAGTCTTGAAAATACCAATGGGGTCCTTCTTGCATATAAGCTAATTTTTTACAATGTAATCTTAACTTTTCAACTGAAAACGTGGGGTTATTTTTAGGTATGATGCATATTCCTAAATCATATTCTCCTTCTATGGTACCACCATGTATATTATAATGGTCAGCATTTAATGCACACATCCAAGCCATTTCTGTTCTCATGTTTTGGTTGTTTCTTGGTACTTGCCCTTGCCAATCACCCTCTGTAAAAAATGCTATTTTCATTATAGTATGCCTAATCCTTTTAAATCGTTAAAACAAGTCTTCCAATCTGTGAATCTTATTGCTTTATCATCTATATAAGCTACTGCTCTGGGTTTTTCAGAAGTTACTTCTTTTACAAATTTAGACATATCTTCTTTTTCTAACCATTCCCATACTAATTCAGTACCTGTTTTTCCGTTTATTAATTCTCTATCTGGTTTCGCTTTTGCTGTCCATATAATTATGTCGTAGTGTTTTGATATTTTTTCTAAAGCTTCATAAGATCCTTCTATAGGACCATCATATATAGTTCCATCATAAAATCCTTTAGTACATTTATGTATAACTTTATCAAAATCAATACCTATTTGTCTTGTTTCATCTGAGAAACTATGTTCTCTTATTTCTGTAGGTTTGTTTTTTAATGTTTTAAGTTTTGGGGAATCATATCCAGCAGATTCTAGTAATTCATACGCTAATAACATTGTTAAAACTTCCCCCATATAATAATGGGTTACTCCTAAATTTACATTTGTAACAGGTAAATCAACAGATAATCCACTTATTAATGCAGTATCTATATTTCTATCATTAGCCCATATTAAGGCATTATCAACATCAGGAGACTTACCAGATGATGAGATACCTAAAACTAATATATTATCGTTATATCTTTTCTTTATATTTAAGTTTAACCATTGAACTAGCCAATTTTTATAATCAAAATCACCATGCCAAATAGCTACTGTATCACCATCGGGGGTTGTGATTTTCTTTTTATTATTTGTAAGTCTTGATAAATCTGTAGCTATGTGTCTTGATATAGCTAAATTACCCCCATGACAGCAAATGTAAATTTCATCGGCTGAATTGAATTTTATTTTTAATTGTTTAAACTCATCTGAATTTACAATTAAATTAAACTTACTTTGTATATTTTCAAGATCTATCATTGTGTTATCTCTTCTAAAATTTCTATTAAGGAATCTCCTAAATCTCTATTTTGGTTTTTTGATAATTTTATTATATTTTCTCTTTTAAAAGAATAAGGGCTTATTTTATAATGACCCATGTCTGTTTTATCTATTCTTGTATTGTATTGTATTTCAACATTCCCTACAATCTCATTTACCATTAGTAATAGGTCTTTTACTTTTATCCTACTTTCTCCTGTTAGAGATATTGTTTGATTTTTATACTTATTAGATAGTATTTGGTAACTTAAAATTGATGCATCTTCAGCATGTATATATTCTCGAGTTTCATTACCATCTCCTCTATAATTTATTACTTTATTATTTAAAGCATCTGTTAGGAATCTTTGTATACTGTTTGTTTGTGGGGCTCCTGTCCCAAATAAAGTTCCATACCTTAAAATTGTATATTCTAAATTATAATATTTATTGTACTGTTTTATTATATTTTCACTTGTTTTTTTACTAATAGCGTAAAAACCTCCATGATCCCCACCTGAATATACACTACTAGCATATACGAATCTTTTTACATTGTTTTGTACACATGCATCTAATACGTAAGTATTTCCTAATACATTATACTTTATACATTCTATAGGGTTTTTTATGCAATCTTCTATATCTGACACAGCGGCCATATTGTACACTACATCCATACCTTTGATTGCTTTATTTAATTCATTTTTATTTAATATATCTCCTTTTCGAAAATTAATCTCTGATATTTTGGGGTCATTAATATCGAATACAGTTATATCATGAGATTCTTTAATACCTTGTTGTATAAGATATTTCCCTAAAAACCCTGAGCCGCCTATTATTAAAATCTTCATAGCTCCTCTTTTATGTTTTGAACTGATTCTTTCTCCATTAGTTTTCTTGCTTTTGTGGTATAACTTCCTATATGAGGAGTTAATATTATATTATCTAACTTACATAAATCTCCATTTACATAAGGTTCGTTCTCAAATACATCTAAAGCTGCTGATGCTTGAGGGTGTGATTTTAACCATGTATATAAATCGTTTTCATCAAGTAAATTTCCACGGGATGTGTTTATTAATATAACATCATCCTTCATTTTATTTAATTCAGTGTGTGTTATTTTTTTATCAATTAAAGAGGTATGAAATGAAATTATATCAGATTTTGAATATAATTCATCTAATGAACTATGCCCTTTGTAAACATAAGGATCATAAATCATAATATTAGCTCCAAACGCCTCACAAAGATCATATACTTTTTTACCTATTCTACCATACCCTACAATTCCTATAGTACAATCATTTAATTCTTTACCTATTATTTTATCCCACATTTTTTGTGAGTTTAATTTTTTTAATGACGATAAAATTAAAGATAAAGTTAATTCAACAACTGCGTTTGTGGGGGCATCTGGAGTATTTCTGACCTTTATTCCTCTTTTTTTACATTCATCTAAATCAATAGAACTTGTTCCAATCCCCACTCTTGAAATTATTTTTAAATTAGGACATATATCAAATTCTGCTGAAGTATATTTTTCAGTTCCTGCTATGATTATGTCTGGGTTTTCTTTTTGTAAAATATCTTGAATTTCTTCTTGAGTATATTTCATTCCTTTAGTATTAAATACTACTTCATAATCCTCCGGAAAGGAAGCATTAAAAGGATAAGTTGTAACGAGTATTTTCATTATTTATAATATTTTTTGTGTAATTATTTATAATTTATTTATATAGTAATATAATAATTTTTTTTGACATGGTAAACTATTTTTGCAAGTTTTTAATTGAATCTATTATCATTGTTGTATCCATTCCTAGAGCATAGAATCCATATCCATCTAAGTCGTGCGATTGTATATCTTCTGTTTTTACTAGATGTACTCCTCTAAGCTCTTTTGGTATCATATTAATTTTTTCTAAATACTCTTTGTATTCTTTGTTGTCCCATTCTGCTACACAGCCTAGACTGGCAGATAAATCGTATGGTCCAACTAAATAATAATCAAATGGCACATGATATAATTCTTCTAGGTTATCAACCGCTTCTTTTGTTTCTATCTGCGCTATGATAAATGGTTCATTGCTTTGTAGTTTGCCTTTACCCCAAAAGTTTTCTCTGACTAGTCCTTGTCCTCTTTTACCTCCATGCTTAGGGTATTTACAGTAATCAATAATTTCCTGTGCCTGTTTTTTATTTTCAACCGTAGAAAATATTATTCCTGTTGCTCCTGCGTCTAAACACATTCTAACTAGAGCTTTATCTAAATATGAAACCCTAACAAAACAAGTTTTTCCTCTAAGTGTTATTATTTGTATTGAAGCATAGAGGTTTTCGTTGTTAAATGCTCCATGTTCTGTATCTAACACTACACCATCATAGTCTGAGTCTGCATATATTTCAGATATTACAGTCGATGATATTTGTTGCCAAAGTAATTTCATGATAATTCCTCTACTAATTTCCAGTCTTTTTCCGTATCAATATCTATGTTTTCTGGAAAAGATACGTCATAAAAAAATGGATTTTTTCCTATTCTATTATTTGTTTTTAAAAAATTTTCAGCATCAAACATATAGAAGCAAGAATTTTCTTCATATAGTTCAGGCAAATCTTGAGTTTGCTCAAGCTTTATGGGATTGTGGTTAACTGGGCAATACCCATATTCTTCTTTTTTCCAAAATCTTGACTGTATCGTATTACAAGATACTATTGAATCGTATCCATTGTTAAGAATCATGGTAGCATTATCTATTGTTTTTGCCTGAATAAACGGACTAGTAACGTGAAGTTGGCAAACATTTCCTGAAATATTGAATTTTTCAATAAAATTAGATATTAAATCGCAAACAGAAACTTCGTCTCCTATTAAGTTTTTGTCCCTGTAATATGGTGTTACGTTGTCATATACTAAAGTTTCTTGGAATACCCTTTCACTATCAGTATCTATGTATATTTCATAATTAGAAAATTTTTGTATTAATCTTTCATATAAAGTTTCTGAATTTATTTCTCTAAAGTTTTTATTTTTTACTCTTTGAGAATTT
>Ga0080013_1001523_pt1 | contig 30395 bp, 28 predicted proteins | sample ETNvirenome_6_85_FD_69236 | JGI IMG/M metagenome (GOLD analysis project Ga0080013, IMG submission 69236) | Marine viral communities from the Pacific Ocean - ETNP_6_85 (SPADES assembly) (version 2) | ecosystem: Environmental > Aquatic > Marine > Oceanic | place: Pacific Ocean | collected 2013-06-19 | reverse complement strand
GAAGGCGATTAATCGCCTTCTCTTTAAATAGTGTAAAGGCGGAATGGGTGTTAGGCTTTTACAGAAGTGAATTACTATTTATTACGCCGAAGTCCTATCCGTCAGACTGGCGTCGCTCAATTGAACTGGCGAGGGTTAATCCATCATAGCAAACCCCTATAAACCGTGTGCGTCGTGTTGGTAGAGCGTCTATCTATATTCTATTAACACTCTCTGTCTATTCTTCATCAGCATTTGATGAAGTGTTATCAACCAACAAGACTCACACGATTTGAGTTTATTTCTTTGGGAAATATTAGGACAATCTTCCAGAGAGTGTGAAGACCAATCTCTGTTGGCGGTGTTTATCCCACATTTACGCCAGAATAGAAACGAACTATGCATACATTACAAAAAAAATTGATTTAAACAAATAGGGACTATAAATATATACATATCTACTATGAGCCTACAAGCAAAAACTAAAAACCAACTCGTGCAGAAATGCCGTTCGCTGGAATACCAGCGTAAATTCGCTTGGCGACGTTACTACCAATCAATAGAAGATGAAATGGATAGGGCTATGCAACTCGCAGATAGGATTGAGGTCTGGAAAAGTAATGCTGAATATAATCTTCCAGACCATCTTATGAATGAATTTCTTGACCTATCTCATCAACTGGGAAAAGTCTATGAATGCCCAATCTGTCTTGAACCTATGTCCTATGGAAAAAAGCCAGAAGACCAATCACAAGAATCCAGCGACGAATGGGACGGTAAAAAACTGAAAATATCTAACTGCGGACACAAGTATTGTTCTACTTGCTATGCAACTCTTATGGCTACTACACAAAAATGCTCTATTTGCAGAAAAAAATGGGTGGCTACTGAATAATTTTATAAAAAAGACATTAGGTTTTTATTTTTTATAAAATTGAATTTAAAAATATCTTTTCTTATTTATATACAAAATGACTACGAACAACATAATTACGCATATGATATCTAAGGGACTCACTGAAAAAACTTCACGTGGGTATTACAATACTATTAAAAATATTCTTGATGTTGAAGATTTAGCAAGTGTTGAAGAATTCGCTGAAAAAGTTGCTGAATTGGGTGCAGAAGGTATCAATAAACGTATTACTGATACTGGTAAAAAACCAGCAACTCTATCAAATTACTATAAAGCATTCAAATCATTAGGAGTAATCTACACCCACCCTAAAAAAGATTGGGGGAAGATTAAAGCAGAAGGTGGAGATTGCAGAGAACATACCTATCTGAAACACGGTGAAGGGGATTTGAAACACATTTTTGATGCCCTTGATTCTCCATTTAATCAAATTAACGCTGAACTCAAACAACTTGAAAAGGATAAAGTTAAATCTGAATATCAAGAAGAGAACTGGACTACTTGGAAAAAACTTGAAGGACTCGCCAAAGAATCTCAAAAACACGCTCAACGTGTCGGTGTGGATATGAAATGGGGAAAAGCAGCAATTCCCAAAGATAGAGTTGAATATGGAAAACATATGACCTTTCTTCAAGAAGCAGTCATTGCAAGACTCTATGGAGGACTGTCTTCAAGAAAAGTTGGGAAACTTAAACTTCAAAATCAACCAAGACGCTCCGCTATTATTGGACACGTTGATGATGAGGGCAAATTTCACGGAACTTATTGGGATAAAAAGGCTGGAATGGTTAAACAAGACTGTAACTACATAACACACAAAACTGGGAAAGAGTTTGGAAAATGGGGACAAATGGAAATTCATATGCTATTTCACAAAAATAATCCTTCTGGAAATCCAGAAAATGCCGATATTATGATTATTAATGATATTCCAACCGTGAAATCTCTCCTTCTACTCAAAAAATATCAATATGGAAGTGGATATGTCTTTACACAACATCAAGGAGGGTGGAAAGACCCACTGAATAACAGAAATCTTGTTAATTACTTGCAGAGAATCTTTGACCACGAAGGCAAAAAAATCTCTATCAATATGCTCCGTCACATCTACAAAACTGATATTATCAAACCACACTATGATAAGGTAAAAGAATCGGAAAAAGAAATGGGTCATACTGGCTCTGTGGCGGAAAACTATATCAAAGATTAAATTAATTAATAACTTAAAGATATATATGTATATATTTATATAAAAATATGGATACTTTAATAGATGAGGGGTGCAGATTAGAATTAGAATATACGTTAGAAAGAGTGAAGGAATTGGAAGTTTTAGACCAACGAAATGCTAACAGAATAGAAGAGTTGGAAGAACAATCCGAATCTCAAAGAGATACTATAAACGAGATGAAGAGAGAAATTCGTAAATTAATCATCAAAACTGGCGGAGGAGTTTAATTTTATTATATAATTTTTTTCTAATTATATAATAAATGAAAAAAGGAAGCAAATCAAAAACCCACAAAGGAGATTTAGATTTCACCACCAAACGTGGTGATAAAGACTTTCATCGTGGCGGACACGATGTTAAGACTACAAGAAAACCGTATGACGCACATAAAGTCGGAAAACCTCACGTCCGTCATCACAGCCACCCAAAAAAAGGACAAGCGTCAAGAACACACAAAGGAGAACTTGATTTCACTACCAAACGTGGTGATAAAGACTTTCACGAAGGAGGACACGACCAACGCAAATCACGCAGACCTTATACCGAACACGGCGATGTCCATCGTGGAAAAGGAAAAGGAGATGAAGGAGAACAGAGAAAACCAAGACGCAGACCGCACCCTTCCGCTCACGAAGTTAGAAAACATAATATGGGACTTAGAGGGTTTCGCATATCTCGTGGAGTAGTGCCTCGCACATTTTCTGGTGAAGAAGGTGCTGGAATATAAAAACTTGACTTATATTAAAATATGGACATAACTAATTGGAAATTTTGCCGTAACGATGAGTGGGAAACACCAATAGAATATTGGGAACTTCTTGTTCCTTTTTTGGATAAAACCAATGATTTAATATTTGACCCCTTCTTTATGAACGGAAAAGCCAAGACTAAATGGGAAAAATTAGGTTTTGAGTGTTATCACGAGAATCGTGATTTCTTCTACTCACACCCCCCACACAGTTCAAAGAATATCATTTGCTGTTCTAATCCTCCTTATAGTTGTAGGAATAGAGTGTTAAGACGGTTGGTTGTGTGGGATAAACCATTCATAATGTTGATGCCTATCACAACATTATGCTACATTAAAACTCAACCAATACTAAAAGATTTAGACATTCAAGTTATCATTCCGAACATCTATAAAGGATTCATTAACTCAAAAGGAGAGCAAACAAAATGTCCTCCTTTTTATTTGTGTTTCATTTGCTACAAAATGAATTTAGAAAAAGATATCACGTATTTATAAAAATATGCCTAAGTTTTTTTCTCAATCTATAATAAAAAAGAAGATGCCCCCCAAAAGAAAACCGAGAAAGGTGGAAACTGAAACCATCAAACTACGCAAAAAAGAAGGTGCAAAAGAAAATGCAAACATTAAGATTAAAAAAGGTGCATTACATCGTGCATTGAAAGTTCCACAAGATTATACCTTTAAAAAGAGCCAAATCGCTCGTCTTGATAAAATAGAAACTGGTAAAACATTTACATTTCTGGGTAACAAGTTCAAGATGACTGACCTTATGAAGGACAGAGTTTCACTCGCTCATACTATGATGGGCTGGAAGAAATAAATACCATTCAAATACAATATAAAGAAATATATGTATATATTAATAACCAATGGACGACCTACCAGTAATGAGTAACCAATTTGAATCATTCACGTGGAACGGTGAGGAGTTTGATATACTTAAACTCCATAAAGTATTGAAACGTGATGAGAAAGCAATGACCTATAAGCGGAGAGCCGTTGAAAAATACCGTAAATCAGATAAAGGGAGAGTTAGACAGAGGGCAGCAAATATGAAGTTTAGAGCCAAAAATAAGGTTTCACCAACCCCAGTTAATTCCCCAGAAACAGTTTGAAAATCTTGTTTTTTTCTTAATTCCTATGGAATTAAAAAAAAAATTGCAGCAAAATAAATGCAAAATTATATCTGCATAACAGTCACCCAAAATGAGCCAAAACACGAACATTATGATTCAGTCACAAAAAATTGATTTGCCGAGCAATCAAAATAAAAATGAAAATAAAAAAAGAAATATGGAAATAGGATATAAAGATATGCATACATACTCTACAAAGATGGAATCTCACACAGATGCTCAAACTATCGCTATGAATAACAAAATTCATAATGAACTTATTATGGGGGATTATGTTCCTATTCCTTCCTCTATTGAGAAGGGAAAGCGACCAATGAATAGATATGTCCTTGCTTTCGGCAAGGAAATTAAAGGATATCAAAAAAGATATGACGCCCAACTTGCTTCGGACGACAATGAAATTATGGGTGCTTATACTCAACTTAGTAAAGATGGACACGTTGGTGTTCTGCTTGATGGAAAATTGGCTCTTCTTGATTTTGATGACGAGGAACGTCCCTCGTTGTGGAAAGAATTTGAGAAAAAGTTTCCTTTCTTGAAAAATGCTCATAAAGATAAAAGTCCTACAAAGGCTCATTCTTATCATTATCTTATTCCAGATGACGCTGCGTTTGCGAGTCAAGAAGGTAAAGGGACAATTACCAACGCAGAAATTCAATCTGGAATTCACTTGATTAATCCAGCGAATCTCAAAGAAAAGTATGTTGATGAACTTACTGGACTTGAAATGTATAAATATGATGAGGAGAATGCGTCAGTTAAAGTTGATTTTAAAAAAATTTACCAAGACGGTATGTATGATAATGATGCGTTTGACCATCATTCAGAAAATGATACATTTCGTGGAACAAAATTTGCTACAATTTATGGTGGAAGTTGCACACCAGCCTATTCTACTTATTCAGTTCGTGAGCAGATTCGTCCCCTCCCAGAATATGATGATTATGTTGAGGTGAAAGATGAAGAATCTTACACAGATTTCATTATCTATATGAACACTGTGTTTCACGCACGAAGTAAAGCAATTCCCAAAGAAGTAGCCGAAAAGAAAAAGGAACAGAGAATTATTGAACGTAGTATGCCTCGTCCTCCTTCGGTTCAATGTGCTTTGGATTTTAAAAGAAAAGATGAAGAATGTTACAACTGGATTATTGAACATTTCCCATCACGTAAAGGTTTTACGCTGACTTGGAAATATTACGCTGAAAATAATATTACTATGATTAATCTCGGCAGAGAAAAGGCAGCCAGAAAATGCCCTATTGTTAGTCGTTATCATAAATCAAATAATACTTATCTCTGCTACTATGGAAATACTGAAACACTGTATCATAAATGTTATGACTGTGAATGTTCTGGTAGGCACAAACAATACTTTTACAAAACGATTCGCACTTTGAAAGAGCAGTTCTTGGAGGCAGCCAATCACCGAAATTTCCGAAAAGATGAAAATGGAGATTTGGTTTTAAAAGAGGACTGTTTGGAAAATTGTAATATGGATATGAATGCTGGGAAACTCGCAGTAGCAAGAGCAATGAATAAACACATTTGTCGTATTGATGGAATGACCAAAACAGAATATATTAGATACGGATACGGAGGTGGAGGATATTCCAGAAAAAGTAGAGATTCATTGACCCAGTGTTACGAAGACCAAGAATTCTTCGTGCAGACATACACCAAATCAACAGATGCAAATGGACACTCTGAAAAAGTCCCAGCAAAGTCGGTGAGGATTGACCCTTGTATGTGTTGGTTGAAAATGGATTTCCCAGAAAAAATGAAAAGAGAAAGGATTGACTTTATGCCCCTATCTGGTTGGGACGATGGTGGAACTGCATTTAATACATTCAGTGGATTCACGATTACAAAGGAACTTGCTCAAAATTGGGTGGAACATCAAGAATGGAGTAAAAACGATTGTATGAAGAATCTTGAACCACTCCTTAAACATATTCTCAATATTTGGTGCGGTAGTAAAGAAACTCACTATAATTATGTTTTGAATTGGTTTGCGTGGTGTCTGCAAAGACCGTGCGAAAAAACTAAGGTTTGTCTTTGTGTTAAATCAACAACAGAAGGTAGTGGAAAGGGTTGTGTTATTGATAAAATTATTAATATTATTGGTGACCAACACGCCGTGAGTCTTGAAGATTTCCCAACTGGTTTCAATGAAATTATTGCCGATAAGTGCTTTCTGAATTTTGATGAGGCTACGTGGGGAGGAAAACACGGAAAAAATGAAGATGGTGTTCTCAAACATTTCATTACAGAACGTGGTATTACCAGAAAACAAAAATTTAAAGATGATGTGAAACAATCCGCTTATCACAACATTTGTATCTCTACTAATAAAGCATTCTTTGCACCAGTTGATATTGGCTCTCGCAGATATTATTGTTTGGAGTTGAACAATAAATATGGTGGTGTTACTACCGAAGCGAAAAACGCATATTTCGCACCGATTTGGAAAGTTCCAAATGAATTGTTTGCTTGGTTCTTGTATAACCGAGATATTAGTGACTATAACCCAAGACTCTTTGATACTTCGGATATGACTGCACTCAAAGAGGCTGCGATGTCTGGAATGGGGTCAGTTTCCTCTTGGTGGTATAACTGCCTCCTTCAAGGCTGGATTTATGATGATAGTTATAAGAGTTGCGAACCTCCATTTCAAAAGATTGAAAGTGTTAGAGGATTTGACCAAAAATGTTGCCGTTCTATGATGTTCAAACAATATCAAGACGATATGAAAGGTTCATTTACTGAGAAATCATCTGGTAAATTCTGGGCTGCATTGAAGCATCATATTCCAGCAGAAGCCTTGCAAGATGTTTCACAAGGAACGGATAGAAAACGTAAAGTTTTGATTCCTCCTCTCAAAGCGTGTAGAGGTTGGTGGAAAGAAGGATTCCGTAGCCTTTGCAAATGCGAACACTACGATGGTAGCGAAGACTGCACGTGTAATATCAAACATTATTGCGGCACTAATATTACTGGTTGGGAAGATGAACTTGCCGAAGCAGAACAATATAATCCAGAAGAATTGGAAGAGATTTTGTTCAAGATTGATAAAGATTATCAGAAAGCACGAGTTGCAGAAAAAAAACGATTGGAAGAAGAAAAAAAACAAAAAGAATTGGAAGATGAGAAATGGAGATTGTGGGACGAAGAAAAGAAAAAGAATAGAAAAATTAAAAAAACAAAAAAGGTAGTCAAAAAGAAAAAAGACCCTCGTCCGAATTTGGATTTGGATATCACTGATGTTCAAAATGAAATTATTACTGGCGATACTGAGGAGGAGTCTGATATGGAGAATCCAGAAGGATTCGGTGAGGGATATCAAGGTGGAGATATGAGCGGATATTAATTCTTAGTGTTTATATAAAGCACCGAGATTCCTCAAATCACCCACATAACTCACATTCTTTAAGTTAAATAGTATAGAAAACTATCTAATTCATTCTCCGAGAAAAAAAACAAAAAGTGTGTGACTTGTGTGAGTTAAGACTGAGCCAGTCTAAAATAAGAACGATAGAAAAACATAAAATCAAAGCATTATGCACTGAAATAGTCCAACCAACACGACTTTTCAGAAAATATCAAACCGTGTGACTAACCTTAAAATTATGATATATATACATATATCACAATTCAAAATATTCAATCTCTGACCCCATTATTTAATTTATATTTGGGCTTGGATTTTTTAACTTTCTTCTTTATTTTGCCCAATCCTTCAAACATTGTTGTTTCATCTATTTTGGGTTTTTTAGTTGCTTTTCTCTCCACGCTGAGCAGAGTTTTAGCGAATGGGTTGCTGTTGTTCCCAACGAGGTTATGCTCAGCCGTGTCTAAAATTGCTTGTTCGTGGTCTAATCCCTTGACTTGTTTGGTAAAAGGTTTTGTTCTTTCGTAATATCTCATTTATATATAACAAATATTAGAATTATTTTCTTTTGTTGTATTATAATAAAATATGTCGTTGATAGAACTAAATTCTACTAATCAAGACCCAGCAGAATTCACAAACCGCTTGGCGAGTAATCTTAGACTCGCCCCCAATACGAGTTTGAGATTGTTGGGTTATGGTATAAATGTAAAAGAAACCGAAAAGAAATCAGTTGGTATTTCGGCTGGTGCTGATACTATGGTAATTGTCTTTGGTGACCCTCTTGACCCTCTCGCCCCAGATACATTTCAACTTAGAAATGTTGTATTGAAGATTCCTCACGGCTCTTATCCTATTAATGGAACTGAATTATGTAAGAGAATGACGAGAGAAGCAAATAGACAACTTGCAGATGGAAAATTACCAGCATTTTGTGGTGAATCAGCCGCTGCTGGAACTATTGAAACTGATGGTTGTGCATTCTCAATGAATGCTGGTAACATACAATTTACGCAGACTGTTCAAGTTCAGCCAGATATTAGAGAAGGAGTATGGGACTGGTATGCATCAACTGAAAATCAGACCAAACAACTCCAAGCAACCGTCATTACAAATGGTGGTGGTTCATCGGTGATTGAAACACCAGTTCAAGAATCAAATTATGCTGCCTTTAAAGATGATAGATATGTGTATTTTCCAGTCATTCCACGACCAGTCGGTGGAATTCCAGATAGAACCCAGATTAATCTTGCCGTAAATAGTGAAGCGAGAACTCAATGGAGTATGGGTGGAGGCACTCTCGCAACGGATTCGCCGCAAAAATACGTCTGTTGTGGTGGTTGGGTATATCAACCAGCAACTCGTGAATTTCAGTTAGATGGAACACCATCAGTTCGTGATGATTGGGCGAACGGTAAAGACCAGTTTTGGGTGAATCACGGTTGGGAAATTTATGAAACCGCTGGTGGAAGAATGAATATCAGAGGTTGGCGTGGAAGCCCTAATCCTTATGGTGGGGCTGGTAAAAAAGCCCCCTTTGATTTTGGAGCGACACTCCCAGATTGGGCAGCCAATTCTGCTTGGGATTTGACTATTGCGATGAGAATTGTGCCGAATAATTCACCAGCCACAAAAGTAGCAAGTGGTTACTTATCGCAGATTTGGGTTCAGCAGAATAATCCAGCCCCAGTTGCGGCTACACTTGTTGATGAATACGATTGCACTGATGAAGTTGGTGGAAATCCTCTTATGCTTAGTGATAGAATCAATGAAGTTTATAAATGTCTTTCTACTGGAACTGGTGTAGTAGGAGATATCCAAAGTGTTAAAATTACCAGTTCAACTGGAACTGGACAAGGTAACGGAAGCGGTGTGTTACCAGCATATGATTTCTCTGTTCAAACGGATATGTATGTTTTCGGTAACCGATTCGCCGATGGAACTGCTGATTTAGTTGCTGAAAATGCCCTTCTCAGAACTTCTGCCGCATCAGCCAATTGTGCTGATGCACTTGGATTTGATAATCCCCAATATACCGAAATTCTTAATAATACCTCTGCTGGAACTGGTTGGACGGCATCAGCGGATTTAGGGTCTAATGGAGGAAATATATATGACGCTAATCAGACAATCTTATTTCAACTTCGTAATTTGCCCATTTATGGTCGCTTAGGAGCGACTGGCGATATTGCTCCCATTATCGGTTGGGGACGGCTAAAATCAGTATATAATGGCGATATTGAAAGAGGTGCTTACTGGTATAACTTTCCAGTTCCTCCTCGCATTGATTTAAATAATGATGCTGAAATTGTATTGAATGAACTTAATATGGTTCTTACCGACGAACACGGTAGAAAGATTGACTTTCTTGACCCTCATACCAGTCTGCTTTTGGAATTTACTCCGAATCCCCCAGATGGTGTCCGTCCTCACACAAGAGGATAAATATATGTATATATTATAAGTTTAAAGGTATATCATTATTATATTAACATAATATAACAATGAGTGAAGCAGTTAAAAAAGAGGGATATATTCCCACCTCCCAGTTGGTAGCCGATAATGAAGGAATGACGCAAGAACGGTGTTTGGGTATAATGAATAACTTATTTCGTGCTGTGGTTGGTGATGCTGATTATGAAAGTAAAGGTCATCAGTTTTGGAGTGCAGATGGAAAAAGCACTATTTGTAATAAAAAAGATGATTGTCTGCATTGCCGAATGTGTGAAGTATTGTGCCGTGTTTTAGCACAACAGCGAATGCTTAACACAGCGATTGGTGCATTATCCCATTCGCTGGAAGCGATGAAAAATAAAGACGAAGAGAAACAAGCGAAGATATTGTCGGATTTTGAGGAGAACAAAGTGCAAGAAATAATGACGATTCAACACCCAGAGATATTCCGTGCTTATTCCATTATGGACGAGCAGCAAGGATTAATATTTTATGGAATGAATAATTGTGAATTTCTTAATGATAATTTGGAAACAATTAGAGTCCCAGTTCCAGAAAGTTTGACTATCAGTTTGGAAGGAAAAAGTGATGAGCAGAAAGAAAAAATATTTGCCGAACGTAACCTTTACACGCAGAAGATACTGAAAGAAAATAAAGCATTTTATGGATTCAAACACCCAGAGGAAGATGTTATTTTACTTTACAAAAGTATCGGAGATGGGGATTTGGTGGAGAAACAAGCGGAAACGGCGTAATGAATGTTTAGACATTTATAGGTTTTCATAGATTTTTTATAGAGTTTTTATAGAAATTATTTTATATCTTGATAATATATAAAATAATGAGTCACACACTATTCAGCGAAGAAAAATCAGCGGAGGATTTCCTCCCAGATACCAAAGTTCCGACCCCTCCTCCACCAGAACCAGAAAGTGATGAAGGAGAACCAGAAGATTTTGGAGTTACGCCTTCCGATAAAGAAGTAGAGCAAACTGGGAGTCAAATGTTCGTAGATGATGCTCCGAAATTATTGGACTCTGTTGATGCTAAGGATTGGAGAAAGAGAAATAACAAAAGAGAAGTAGGTCAGCGTGGGAAGGATAAAGCACCGAGAAAAAAAGCCCCACTAAGTGAAAAGAGATTGGCGAGTCTTGCGAAAGCGAGAGAAGCCAGTAAAGCGAAAGCGGCGGCAAGACGTGCGGAAAAAATGAAAGAATCTGGGAAGAAACTTCCAGAGAAAGTTGAATTGGTTGTGGAGGAGAAACCCACCAACACAACCAACCCAAAACGTGGAACATACGTTGATTTGACTAACACTACTCTCGTAGAAAAGAATGTTCAAAACGGTGTGAGTGGTGTGAGTGTTCAAAAAGAGGCAGTCCCAGAGCCTCCGCCTTCTCCTCCCAAATTAACAAGACAGAAAGCAGAAAGGTCGGAAGTTCAAAGTCCAGTGGCGGCAAAAAGGCAATATTCAATGGAAGAATTTGAAGCGTTTGCTAAGATGTTTGGTTCAAGACAAGCGGCAGAACAGTTACCTCAGCAACCGATAGTGGAGCAACCTCCTCCTCGCCGAAGACAAACGGCTGGTGAGGCAATGGAACATCGTAGCCGCAGAGATGCGAGAAGTTTGAAACCGCCTCCCAAAAGACAACCGAAAAATCAGCAACCGTTACAAGCGACTGATGTTCAGAAACCTTACAACGCTTGGGACGACTACTTTTTATAATTTAGGTTAAAATAATATATTATCTTATTGTGTATATATAAATATAATGCCTAAGAAGAAAAAAACACCAAAAGAAAAAAAAGATGTTGATTTTGGTAGCCAAAATTTAAGAATTCTTCCTCTGGTTGAGGACGAGTTAGTTCAGAAATATCAATTAAAAAAGCCCTTGAATCCAGTATTACCAGATATCAAAAAGGGAGCATTAGTGGGTATTGTTGCATCTATTCGTAGTGGAAAAACTGTTTTAATTAATAATTTAATGATGCGACCAGAATTTTTCAAAGATTGTTTTGATTTGAGCGTTTTCATTTCGCCTACAATCTTTGCAGATAAATCTATGAAATATATCCGAGAATTATACAAATCTACGTGTTATGACCAATATAGCGATGATATTATATATAAAACGTGTGCCTACCAAGAAGGTTTAAGTGATGGAACTGCAATACCAGAAAGTTATTCTATTGTATGTGATGACGCTATTGATTTACCTCGTAATTCTGCTTTAATTTATCTTGCTTCAAGATTTAGACATTATTCTCAAAAAGCAGCATTAGTGTTATTTTCTACACAAAAGTTCCGTAGTTTATCACCAATTGTTAGAACTAATGCTACTGATTGGTTAATAAGCGGTGTTAAAAATAGAAAAGAGAGAGAATCAGTAATTGAAGAATTTGGTGATGCATTTGGTATGGCGGAAGATGAATTTGAATCTATGTGGAATTATGCGACAAGAGAACCATTTAGTTTTCTATATGTGAAAATGGACAAAACTCCACCAGAGGCTTACCGTAATTTTGAAGAACAATTATATCCTTCCCAACGCTGGAAAGGCTCTAAAAGTGATGATGATGGGGGAGAGGAAACTGAGGTAGAAAAAGATGAGATAAATGATAAAGAAGAGCATTAATTTAAATAAAGTATTGAAAATTATATTCTTATGTTGATATATAATAAATATGAGTAATTCATCAACTGCTTATGCGAAATATCTACAACAATCATCTGGACTTGGTTCTGCTATTCAAGGTATAGAAGGTAACCTTTACCAAGACCATATGAATAAATATCAGAATGAAGCCCAGAGAGAACTGACTAAAAAAACATTAGATGTAGGTCGTGCCGCTTTTGATACGGCACAAGGTGAGGCATTAATTACTAATGCTGTTGGTCTTGGAACTGCTGGTTTGGCTGCGATTCAAGGCGGTAAAAAAGTAATAGGTGCTGTTCGTAAAACTTACGGAAAGCATTACGGAAAGCCAGATGAAGGCGAAGAGGAACAAGTTGCCGAAGGCGATGAAGGTGAGAGTTTAGACCGAGTAGGTCAAGGAGGAGGTGTTAGAGAAGGAGAAGGACGTGCTGCTGGTGGTGATATTGATGGAACATTTGCTTCTGTCCGTGAGGAAGGACAAGGTTTAGCAGCGGAAGGAACAGAAGCGGCAGAGGGTGTTAGTGCAGCCGCCTCACAAGCAGCAGAGGGTGCATCAAGTGTAATGTCGTCTGCACTTGGTCACGGCACAGCAGCAGCAACGGCAGCCAAAGCAGAACGTCCATCGCAATCGTTATTGGGTGGAATGTTAAGGAGTGACCAACCGATGGAAATAGAAATGATGGAAGGTGGTGATTATAATAGAACACGAGCCGAAGCACAACGTTTTGGTATTAGGAGATATGCGAATGCACCAGAAGGTCAGAGTGGTGCTGCCGCTGGTGAAATGAGTAATCCTATTTCGGCAGAAGTAGGAGAAGGAGCAGAGGGTATTACCGCTGGTGCAGAAAGTTCTGCTCGGTCTGCCTTAGGTGGTTTAGGGGAGGCAGCGATGGCGGCAGTCCCAGAAGGTGTAACAACTGCTGGCGGCTTTGTTGGTGACCTTGCTCTCCAAGCCTTACCTTTTGTCGGCGAGGCGGTGGATTTAGGACTACTTGCCTATGGTGTTTATCAAGGAGTAGAACAATATCAAAAAGGACAAGAGGAACAAAAGGTCGCCGCTGGTGACCCAACGAATCCCCCAGCGAACTTTGGTATTAGCACACCGTCATTAAATAATAGTGTTGCAATCCCAATTTTTGATTCAAGTAGGGGACACGATAGCGGACATATGACCGCTTTTTAGAATAGATAAATAATTGAGTATTTTTAGAGTTTATGATATAAATTATAAAAATATTTTCTTTTGTTGTATTATAATAAATATGTATTCTTCTGCAAACAAGCAATCTTTAAATATGCCGACGGTAGGTAAATCGGTATTATCCGAACGCCAAACCGAATATACCTCGTTGAACGGTCAAGAGCAAGTCATTATCAAAATTCCAGCGACTATGGGTAATATGAACCCTCTTGAAACCTATCTCAAATTTAGAGTTAGAATTGCGGCGACAACTATGCCGTTTCTTGCTGGTCTTGATGGAAAGGCTGGGGCTTACTCAATCTTCCAACGCCTTGATATTTACAGCGGTCTTAATGCTGTTCATCTTGAAACACTTGAAGGAATCGCTGACTTTATGGCGATGTGGTCAAAATATGACTACGACAAATCCAGAGAAGGACAGCGTGTTCTTGCCGAAGGATATGGAGGTGTTGATAACGAAAATGTTAATGCTTCTAACGGTATGTGGTCACCCTACTTTCGTAAAGATGGAGCGGAAGTTGAATATAAGGACATAGAATGTGTCCTTCCTCTTTACTTTTCTGGAATTTTTAATTCGCAGAGAATCTGGTCACTTATGGCTTCTGATGGTCTTGAACTCCGCTTTACGCTTAGAACCGCCAGTGAAGCGATTGTTGCTTTTAACGAATATGGTTATGACTTTCAGTCTAACTCTGCTTCTGACCCAGTTCCGTATGATTACAATGCTCAGAACGCTGCTGGTAATCTTGATGAATTCGGTGCTGATACTTCCATTCACCACGCCTACGCTATTGCTAACACGAATAATGCTGGTGTAGCACAAGGTATCGTTGCTGGTGCAGTAAATAGTGTTGAACTTATGAGAACGGATAATGGTGCTTTACCAGCGAATTGCAGAGGTGTTAATTCACTCCAACAGTTTCCGCTTCTTGTTGGTCAGCAGTTCTGGTATCAAGCCGATGCACCAGCGAATACTTGTGTAAATCTTGGTGTTATTACTGGAATCCAACTTGCGGCTGCTGCTCCCAATAATGTTGAACTGCTATTTGCTGCTGCCCCAGTTGCCGCCGCTGCTGATGTTGCTGCTGTTGGAAACAGAGCGTGTGGTAATCAAGGAGAGAAACCGCTAACGAATCTTTCGCTCACAACTGGTTTAGGAACGTCGGCTATTGTTCCGACTCTTAACTACTATGTAAATGATGTTGAACTTATTGTAGGAACTGTTATCACACCGCCAGAATATTCTTCGGCTATGATGAGCAAAATGAATAGTGAAGGAGGTTTAGTATATGAATACCCTTCGTGGAATCTTTACAGACTCCAAGATAATAAAGCACCGAAATCCTCGCTCCTTATCCCCACACTTGAAGCAAGAGCCAAATCTCTTTGCATTGTTCCAGTCCGCTCCTCGTGGGGAAGTGGTGGGCAAGAGTTCTTTAATTCGGCTCTCTTCCCAGCCCAAGATAAACTTTCGCAATACCAGTTTCTTCTGAATAATACCTTAGCACCAGATTTGCCGATTCGTTGCCTTCGCAGTAATACGGCTGCTGATGGTGGTATTGGTGGTTGGAATGCTGTTGCAGTGCAAGAGGCTGAAAAGGCTCTTGAACGTGCTGATATAAAAGTTGGCGATTTAAGGAATTTCACAAACCATTTCGTGGCTGGTCGCCGTCTTTCCACTGACCAACACTCCTACGATGCGAAGACTAACGAAATGAGATTACAATTGGAGTATAACACAATCCCTACTGTTGATAAACAATGGTATGCCCAAATGTCCCACATTCGTCGCTGTATAATCCGCCCAGAAGGAATAGAAGTTGTATATTAATTTAGCATTAAATAATCAGAGAATAATATAAGAAAATATCAAAAATATTTTCTTATGTTGTATTATAATAAAATATGTCTTCACTTAGAACCGAGCGTTTTACCGTAAATTGTATTAACCGAACGAATGACGGAAACTTTGCATACTCACGAGGAAATCCAATCCTTAGATATGACTTCGCTGCCGTGAATAAGATGCTTGATACATCTTCTCTCCGTCTTTGCTGTAAGGTTAGAGTATATGCTGGGGACGGCACAGCCCCCAATAATAACCAGAACTCAACTGGCTCTCCCCTATTTCAGTCGCAGATATCAGCCAATAACGGTGTATCATCAATGATTAACACACTGGCTCTTACAACTGGTAGTGGAGCGGCAATAGAAACTATCCGCAATTATCCTCGTCTTGTATCGTCTGTCTTACAGCAGACAAACTCTTTTGGTGACTATGCGACCAATCTCCAAGCCCTTCACGGTTGCTGGGGTGCTAATGATAAAGCAGAAGGTCGTGCTTGTAATCTGATGAGTGGTGCTGGAACTGGTGATGTTGCTTCCAGATATTCTATGTCGGTTTCTCTTCCCCTCCTTGCTGGATTTCTTATGAGAGGCGATATGGTTAATCTTAGCAATCGTGGTGGTATTGGTGGTCTATCCATCAATCTTACACTTTCGCCAGATGTATTTAGTATTTTTGGAGCAAATGCTGCAACATTAGGAGGTTCTTACATTGAACTTATTGACCCAGTTCTCAACGGTCAGTTTGTGATTCCGAATGATGATGCCGACCTTCCTACTACTGGAACGATTGTATATAACAGTTGGACTGCCCTTTATTCTGTGGATATGGCGTCAGATGATACTCACGGATACAATCTCGGTCTTGCAGCCGTTGTGTCCCAATTTAATAATTCCATTCCAGTTAGTAACATTAATAACTATGCTGCTAATTCCAGTCTTACAACGAATCTCCTTCGCAACGATAATGCCGCACCTCCCCAGCAGATTTGGAAAGCCCCAGTCAATCAGACAACATTTGAACGTGCTGGTATTATGTTTCCTCTTGATTTCGTTATTGATGAAGATAAACTTGCACCCACAAATGCCGCTGCTTCCTCTACTAATGCCTATTTAGATGTTGTTTTTGATGCCCAACGTTGGAGATACGCTATGGACGCAATTAAACCTTACCGCAGAACCACGCATCAACTTGCATCTGGAAACAGTGAAAATATCCCAACGGATTTAGGAGAAGAGGGATATTACAATTACGGAAATCCTCAGATTTACGATTATGGTGTTCTTCCAGCCGCACGTGATTTTGTAATCAACGGAACAGTATTTAGTATTGGAGCAAGATATGACGGTCTTGGAACTGGAACTGGAAGTGTTGATATGAAGAGCAGTCAGTTTAGCGAACGGCTTGTTTCCAAACTTGATGGTAATTCACCGAATGGACTCTATTCATACTTTCTTCATCGTGCCGCTGTTAATTTCTCGCCGAGCGGAGTTTCTGTATCTGTCTAATTTTAATATTTATCAAACAAATTGTGAAAATATTTTCTTATGTTGTAATATAATAAAATATGTCTGCTACTTTACGTCAAGTTATTGAGGATAATCTCGGCAATAATCAAAGAATTGAAACTCGCCAAATTAGACCGACAACCGCATTTGGTGCTGCAAATGGTTCAGTAAGGTTTAAATTACCTTCAACTGGTATTTTACATCACGGAAGTTACGTGGTATTAAAATTAATCACCGCAGCCGCTACCAACTTCCAACCGCTTTCTGCTGGTATATTAGGATTGGTAAGACGTGCTATTTTATACAACGGAAACAAACAAGTAATGTCCGTTGATAATGCTAATCATTTAATGACTCAGAAACGTCATTTTCAAACTATTGAAGAACGCTCACAAAAAGATGGTGTCCGTCACGGCTGTGTAGATGGCTTTATGATTTCTAATGACGACACGGAAGCCCAACGTGGTCGCTGGAAACTTGATATGATGAACCCAGCGGTTGAATACAACGCAACACGCACGGAAGCCACTCTTGATGACCCCTACCGTATGACCAATGATACTACAACTACACCAGAATTTATCATTAAACTTTCCCAGTTGTTCCCTTCCTTTCTTGCTGGTCTGCAACTTCCGCTCGGTCTATGCCGTGACGCTTGGAGTTTAGAATTACAGTTCGCTGATGATAGTGCTGGTGCGAGATGTGTCTATACCAAAGGTGCGACCTTTACGGCTGGAAATCTTGTTGATACTGATTCTCTTGTTCTCGTTGCCGACCTTCTCTATTACGCCACCCCAGAAGGTGAGATAGGTGTTATGGAAAGTCTTGCTGATAAGATGAACAGTGGAGATGGACTCTCATTTGAGTATGAAGATGTTGTAAGTATTGTTTCCAATATTCCAGAGGTTGCACAGCCAGCCGCTGGTGATATTACCACCCAATCGGTTAATCGTTTAGTCGGTATGGTTGGTGAGAATGTTCGGAATCTTCTCATCTCAACTCCTCGTCACCCCACTGGTTCTTCCGCTTCTACTAATGGTGAGAACAGTGGAAATGGTATGCTCGGTCGTTACTTTTCCCACGCTGCACAAGGTCAGCAACTTATTCAAGTTAAGGTTAATAACAAACCTCTGTATCCGCAGTTTCACGGAAGTCACGGCGATGCTCAACATCACGACCAGATTTCGCAAGTTTATGGTATGCCCTTTAATGTAGGTATGTATGAGTATTCTTCGGAAACTTCTCTTGATGCGAATGCGTGGGCTGGAACACAGAATCAATCTATTTCTGACCACACATTTGAAAATTACAACCAGAATGAACTTCGTGCGATGAAAAATTATCTTGGTGTTCCTCTGCAATTAACGAGAGCAAATGTTGCTGGTGCTGGGGTCAGTTGCGGCACAGCCCCAGTGGAACTGCTTCTTGAACGCACACGCACACACGAAAATTATGGTCTTGTTGATATCTATACTTTTGGAGCAGTTGAACGCTCATTTTCTCTCCGCAGTGGAGTTGTCTTTTTGTCTGGAATGTAAAAAAAATAATATTTAGATATATTATATCGCCTTGAAGAAAAGTTCTGCTGAAAACGAGTTGCTAACCGCCATTATGTGATTTTCCATAAACCTCCCCCATAATTAATAAATCCAATAAGATAAAAAATTTATATAATAATATTGATATTATATAAATTATGGACAGACCTTTCGCAGTATATAAAAACGAAGAAAATTATTATATTTGGTATTCTAATGACCCAGAAAAAGGATTAATAAAAAAAGAGGGGAAATGGTTTGACGATGTAGAAAAATCCAGTGTTTTAACTGATTTTACAGATGAACATCAATCTAATATAAAAAAAGGTTATCAACAAGTAGTGGCGTGGTATAGACCTTCAACTGGGGAAACTATCCCTCATTGTTAAACACTCACACGACTCACACGTTTTCAAATTATTATTTTGGGAAGAAGTGTTATAATATCCAGAGAGTCAAGGCGACGAAGTATGTTGGCGACGTTGGCTCACATATTGGTAGAAATCGGACTTCAAATCCTCCAATTCACCCATAAATTCCGCCACAAGGTCATCAAGTTCAGAGCGAGTGGTGTTAGGGTCACTGAGAATCTCCTCATATTTATTAAGGTCAAGGTAAAGTTCGGCTTTTTCTGGCTGGGGAGTCATTATTGGTGATATATATTACGCCTTCTCTTTAAGTTCAATTTTCTGAGTCCATAGTGAAGATTCCCTCTTGTTCGTCTTTCACATTCAATTCCGCTTTAAGTTTTTCAATCTCCTTACATTTTTTATTCAGAAGATTAGTGTATCTGATGGATTGCTTCTCCATCTCCGAAGCCCTATATTCTTCGCTCATCTTATTCATCTCATTCAACAGTTTAATTTCTTGTTTAAGTTTTGTAATTTCTTTCATCATATTATCGTTCCCAATCAGCAGTCTTTCAACTGTAATCGGCGACTGAAATTTTCTCTTAACTACATCACGATGGTCAGCGAAACGGCAGCGTTTCTCAACCACCTCCATCTTATTTTCAACATATTCTTTGAGGTTTTTATAATCTTTTTGCTTAATCAAAACCTTAGCGTGTTCCCAATCAAAGTAATCAAATTGTTTCAATTCATAAAAATTATCAGCGGACAAATATTTAAAATGGGGGTTGCTGGCGATACTCATAGTTGCTATTTTATATATTTGAGGATATTTATTAGATTCTACGGCAAATCAATTTTTTTTAAAAATAAAAGAAAATTAATAGGTTTCGTTTTCACCAGAGGAATTATTCCGCCTCAAAAAAAAATTGCATTAAATTAATCATTAAAATTTAATCCTCATACGACAATGAATCCAACATCAAACACCTCAATTAATCGCCGAATTTACAAAAAAATTGATTTCAGCCTCAGAGATAGAAATACAGCACAATCAAAAACAACAACTATGGCTCACGATAAGATGACTGTTTTCATTTGCTCTTATAAAAAATTTGTGTTTCAACCTATGATGAGCGACCCAGAGGTCGTGAAAAACGCTGCACAAAAATACGGTGATAACCTTGAAGGACGTATTATTGCGGCTGGGAAGAAAATGCTTGAAATGTCGGTGAGGGCTGGTATTTCTCTCAAAGAAGTTGAAGAATATGCAACCGCTACGCTGGAATCATTTCTGGCGATTGAGAAGGAGGAAGAGGGGGACGACAAGCAATTCTTCGTGTGGGAACACACGACAACAAAAGCATACAAAGAAATCGCAGAACTCTATAAATTTGAAGACGACAAACAAGCGGCTCGCTACTTCTTTGAACAGTGCTGCATTCTTCAAATGTTGCACAAAAATCAACACCCAGATATCAGCATAGTTCAATTCTCTACGGAAGGAGAACATTGTGATACGCCGCAAAAAAAGTCGTTTATGATGCGTGTGATTTGTCTTGCTCTCAAACGGATTCGTTTTGAGAAGTTGGAGGTCAATAAGGAGAATATTCAGAAGATGATGGACGGTTGGGGCGGTTAAAATTGTAAATAAAAATTGAATGAAAATATTAACTTAAATATATATGCATAAATACCTTTATAAGAAAAATAATGTGCAATAAAAAAGGACGATGTTCCAATTGTAACCAATTAATAGTTAGATACCGTGATGATGACGGAAAATGGTGGTGCTATTGTGTTAATGTGAAGTGTGTTAAATCTCGGTTCTATATGGGAAGATGGAATACTCCCATATTAATATAAAACTTTGCTATTTTTTGGGTAATAGAAAAAAAAATTGATTCACCTTTTCACAAAAAATAAAAGTGAATAATCAAATCAGAATATCCAGAACAAACGATGAATACCACACATACAAGAATGAATCAGATTATTAGGGGAACACAGAAGAATCCAACTTCTATGGACGCCCACTGCTGGATTGAACATAAAGGACGTGTTATTGACTACGAAGACAAGGAACTTGCGTCTGTTAGTGCATATGGAAATAAAAATGTAGTTCGGAAGGAATTTTCTGAGGAACTTCAAAAAAAGTTGCAACCAATTATTAGAAAAATTTATAAACATCATTTGGAGCAAATTAGGTTTCTGATTGATTCCCCATTGTTCTGTGATTTCACTTGGGAAGGTTGGACTCAAAGAAAGCAGAAAGTAGGCTATTGTGTATTCAAAACTTTGGATTATAAAAGGCAGAACCCAGATGCAATTATTAAAATTGGGTCTTTGGGATTTGTTCAAAGTAACGGTGATATCTTCTACGAATATGGCTAAAAAAAGTAAAAACGAATTTATAAAAGTTTGTCGCAGAGTAAGTTAGTATGCCTAAGAACAACAACAAAAAGAAGAAAGTATTGATGCTTGCTGATTATAAATATGAAAAAGCCGAAGAAGAAAAGGGTGAGTTAATTAAAGAACGTGATATTGACGGTATAGTGTGGGTCGTATTAAATTATGCTTTGGCTGGAAAAGGATATGGGTGTTTGAATAGCACGATGTGTAAGGAGTGTGTGGGAAGTAAGAATAAATTGGACTTCTTTATACATTGTATTAACAACGGCTTCACACCAAGAATAGGTGATACTACGTTTAGACCGCAGAACAAGTAATATAAAATAAAAAATGATAGGGAAATCCCTATCATTTTTTTTTACGCAAATTTTTATTTTTTTTTTTAAAAGTGACGGACGAGTTTTTTCACAAGTTTCAACTTCTTCGGAACTTTCACTGTTACTTTCTTAATGCGATAATCAACTATGTTATGTTCAATCTCGTCCTCATAATACTCCCAGAACTCCTCAAAAGTCTTAAACATATCCCACCCATCATCGTCAAAGCGTTGCCCAGTAATACCCCAGTCATCATCGTCAAGACCATAGGAATCACAGTCACACTCGTTATTCTGAAACCACCAGTCAAGTCGTCCGTCCTCAATAATTTTCTTCATCACACTCTTCAAAGACCAGTGATAAGAAGTCTGAACCCCCCCCACAAAACAAGCCTCCCCATAGAAGTCTTGGTAGGTGCAAGCACAGTCACTTTCAGAGTGAGTCAGTTTATACATCGTGCGAGTAGTCATAATTACGCCTTTCGGATACTGTTGAGAGTGAAAGTTGTAGTTTTTTGTTATGTTGTTGTTGTTTGGATACTTATAACAGTTTGACGAAAAATCATTTCAATTTTTTTTTTCTGACCCAGATTTTTTTTTTTAACCTTCCTCCTTCGTGCGACATTCTTCATCACATAATCCACAATGAGAACATCTGTATTCATCTCCACAAGTATCACACTTGTAATATTCGCCACCGCATTCGCAGTCACCAATCTCACGCTGATATTTGTATTTTTCAAGAATTTCATTAAGTTTCCCAGTCAAAGCACCAATTCCGCAATCTCTCCTCATCGCTTCTGCTTGTTCTCCTTCAAGTTCTACGACCTTAGTCTTTCCGCTAATATATGTGTATTCGCTCATCGTGTGTGGTTGTTGTTGTATTTTTGTGTGGATATTTCTTGGGGTATATCTTAAATCAATTTTTTTTACTCGTCAAGGAAGTTGGGAAGAAGCCCCTCTATCTGGGTTGCAGTAAAATTCCTCATAAGCAGCAGCAGTAGCAGCATCAACATCACGATTAAAAACATTCCCCCAGATTCTGCGGAGGAGGTGAGGAGGCTCTGGAATGGAATGGAGTTGAGGAGGGGGGTCGGCGAAGAAGTTCTGCCCAGAAGAAATCTGCACATTGCGGAAACCCTCTGGTTGATTATCCTCATTGTTAAAATTGCTCGTTTGGTTCGGCATAGTTGTTGTATTTTGCCTATTTATTTTTGGAATTAATCTGCTGCAATTTTTTTTTGAGATAACCAACACAACCAACACACATTCAGTATAATACTATCCAATAGTGAAGTGTTCAATCTCCAAGAAAAATAACTAAAATCTCGTTGGTTCTGTGCAGATTCTACAATTTTTCCGCCTTTCAAAAAAAAATTGATTCATTTTTTTTCAAAAACTGCATAAGCAATCAGCAAACCACCAACAACTTCCAAAACAGTCACCCCAGAAAAAAAATTGATTTCAGATATAAGCCAAGAAAAGAACGATATCCCAAAAACACAGCAACAATGGTCAAAACTCGCACGAACAATAATAAAACTAAGGGAGGCGTGTCCTTCGCTCTTATTGCCGCATTCAAGGCGAAGTCCCCACCTAAAAAATTCTTCCCCAAGTCTTACCGCAAAGATGGGAGTCCTATTTACATTGAATCTTCAACCCAGAGTGGTAAGTCTTTTCGCAAACTCTACGTCAATATGGGAGATATTGAGGATATGGCGTATGTGTTGAAGAAGAAAGATTATAATAAGTTGTATAACTGGCTTAAAGTCTTCCCAGCAATTATGATTTTGAATGAGCATATGGATAAATTGCCGATGCCGAGCGTGAAAACTCAAAAGGGAAAGTCGGCTTTCGCCTAAGCCTATAAAAACTCTATAAAAGTATGAAAAAATCTATAAATTTTTTTATTGCGATATACTAAATGAGTGAAGAACAACAAAGACGAGAATTGGAAAGAAGAGCAAGTGTAGCATCAGTTCAAGAGGTGGCTGGTAAGGAAGGATTTCGCACTTTCTTAATTGATTGCTCTCGCAAACAGTCAAATTCATATAAAGCATCTTTACGAGGAAAACCACCCCCAGCCCAAACACGAAGTTCGTGGTTAAATAAGGCTAATGGATTTACTGTAAAGAGAGGTGACCAAGTGAGCATAGAAGCGGTCGCTATCAATTCAAATGGTGCTGCTGCTAACACAGTAGAACTGAATCCCAATAACATACAAGGGAAAAAATATTGTGGAACAAAAGTTATTTTAAGCATCGGATTCGCATTGGGTAATACTGGACGTTATAATGTTACTTTACCGATGAAATCGCCGAGTTGTTGCGTGAATCAAGCCGTTCCAGCCACGAGAGATTGGATTAGTAGTAGATTACCTTCTCCCAATGATACAGTTTTAGGTGGTGGGACATCACTTACTGCGATGTCCAAATACGAACAATTGTCCAAACAAGGAATTATTCCAGTGTGCAATAATTATGGTGCTGGTGCTGCATTTGTGAATACTATTGCTCCAAATATGAGTAATTTTTATACTGGTAGTTTTGGTATGGTTAGTTCCGCATCGTGGGGGTGGGCTGGATACAGTAGATATTTTTATAATAATGATGGAGGATATTCTCTATTTAGAAATTGTTATTATCAAGGTGTCGCTGGGAAGCAGAAAATGGGTGTTACTGGAAATTTTAATCAAGCAAATCCAGCATTTGTTGATGGTGACGCAATGGGTGCTTGGGCTGTTCCTCCACCACCCATTCCAGCCGATGCTCTTGCTCCTCCGACTAATCCGATTAATAATGCTGCTATTGCTGCTGGTAATAATGGTCAGATGTGGAGCGGAAGAAATCCAGCCAGTGGTAATGATGGATTACAATATATTTTAATGAGAAACGATTACCAACCGCTTATGGGAAGACCACCTAATTCTGGAACATACGGAGCAGATGCAACTGGTGTTGGTATTGTAGCACAAGGTGACCCAGTTGTTGAATATCCAGTGAATCCAAATACTGGAAGAAATGAGCCTCCAAGACCAAGACCTTTAACCGCATTTGTAGTTGTAGATTTGGAAGATGTTGAATTTATTGATGTAAATTTATTGGCGACACGCTTTACAGAGGCATTTCATCAAACTAATAATTCGTATCGGTGGGATTATCAAGGTGACTTAGAAAATGTGGCGAATCCAAGTGGAGAAGATGAAAAACCGAGTTTTGCAGTTCCGTATGGGAACAAATTTGGTTGTGCTTTAACTCAATCACCAGCAACATCAGTTCCACTTGAACTTGCTGAGATATGGGACGGCGTATTTCCTACCTTTACTGGTTCAACATACAAATCCATACCAGCGAATATGTGGCTTGGAAGTAATATGGAAATATCTTCACCAGATAAATTATCATATAGAGAGAATTATAAAACTGATTGGTTATGGGCTGGTAGTGGAATTGGTAATTCTTATGCAGAACCAGTTGCATCAGAGAATGAGTTTTTGACCCCAGATTTAAGTAATCCAGTGGCTACCACTGAGGGGCAAAATGTTGGAAGAACTGGACAACCGTATTTGTGGAATAATATGATTTATGGAAATATGGCTGTGAGAGATTTTGATAGATGGGAACTTATGTATCACTTTTTTCACGGTGATATTAATAATTTAAATAATACAACGGCTTCGGCTGGATTAAAAGTGGCTGATTTAAATGTGAGAAGATGTGTGATTTTGAATACAAAAATACGTTCATTAATTATTAGTATTGATAATGGAACAGTAAATACACCAAATGGTGACCCAGCACCATTGAATTTTGGTAGTCAAGGAGGAACAATAGGACAGAATGTAGATGGAGTAGCACCAGAAACTAATACACCAGTAGGTGGTATGGCGTTGGGTGATAATGTCCCTAATTCTAATGCAACAACTAATTCAAGAAATTATCACGAAGTTAGTGTGATTGGTTCAACTCACAACGAACCAGATTGGGTAGAAGCGAATTGGTCACAAGAATATACTGGAAATCTCCTTTACACAAATATGGAATACACAGAATATAATGTAAAACGTTTTAGTGAGTTGTTTCCAAAAGGAGAAATCTATGATGGAGATTTATTTGGTGTTGTTAATCAAAGAGAAAATGATGGAAAGAGTTTTAATTATTTATTAGATATTGGATTGGCGAATGACTTTCAAAGTTCTTGTATAAATATGAATCCGTTAAGGGGGACAGCGGCAGCGGTGATTACGCCTTCTGCTCCCTTTGATTTGGCTGGTTGTCCCTCAGCATCATTTGATTCACAATGTCGCAGTGTTTGTATTACACCCTATATGGGAGGTTCTGCAACTCACCCAAATGATGACTCTGGTTGGTTTCGTGGATTAGAAGGAACACCAAATGTATTCCCAGCAGTATTTGGAGGGGCTTGGGATAATCAAGTATTACCAGTTCAAGATTCAAGATTCAATGTGGGAACATCTATTGACCATATGAGTTCAACTTCTCCATCACCAGCACAATTTCCTTACTTAGATAGGTATCATACTTGTCCTCATATGACTTTTACTGGTTGTGGAGGAGATAAAGAACGTGCTGGTCAAGGAAGAGAAATGGGAAGAATCAAAGTAAATACGAGATATTGGAATGATTGGCGTAATGACGTTGTTTGGAGAAAAGATGAATTCAATCTGACTACAAGAAGACCACGTATCGGTTCGTGTGATGCGTCCCCAGAAACATTACAATATTTAGATGATTCTCTCTCAAAACAGTATGGAGTTATGTGTATTCCTTACAGATATTGGAAAGAAGATACAACAGTTCCAGAAGGAGTATCAGTAGCATTTGTTGGTATTGCTTTCAGAGTTTCGGAAAGATACTTTCCAGAAGGTGATGGAAATTTGGGAACACCAGTAGAATTGGGGACTGCACTCAAACCGTATCACATACAAGGAGAGAATTTAAAAACATTAAAATTAGGAAGAATAGAATATGGTAATTTCTTTGGAATTTCAAATTCATTTATGGATAATCCAGCGATATTGCCGATGAATAGTGATGACCAAAGAAAGACGTTTTACTCTGGAAGAACACTCGCTCCTTTTTTTGCAATGCCCCAAGATATCGCTTACAATTATCAGAATTATATAAATGTTGGAGCGAGTAATGCTACGTGCAATTTTAATAGTGATAAAGCGAGATTTGAATTTACATATTTTTATACTCCTACTACGCTTTCTGCTGCTTATATTGGAGCAAATGATATAGGTTCTGCTGGTGTTCCGCAAGGTGGAACGGAGATAGCAACAGTGAATCAAGAAAGTGGAACTAAGTTTTTTCAATCACAAATAGGAGAAAATTCAACCAGTGCAATAGATAGACCGAAAGATTGTATTGGATTGAATGATGCATTTGCTGGGATATACATTGATGAGGTGTATTTAGTTCCAGCGGAAACAGAGATTCAAGATGTGGCTGTGTTGAATAATTATATCCAGAGAGATAATCTATATGCAACGGAAACCAATTTTCAAAATATTACAAAGAATTGGATTAAAGCATCAGAAGAGAATTGGGAAGGTTGTTTATTAGATAGAATGGGATTTGAATACTTTGATATATTTCCTCCATATGGGAGTAATAAGAATCGGTTTAGTGAATACTCTTATGCATCAACTGAACCGAAGATTTGCAATCAATCAAAGAAACCGTGTTTAATTAATTCAAAGGCAACCGTTTCCAATTCTCTATTTATGGACGTTTATTGGAATTCACAATTAGACCCAGCGGCTGGTGGAACAGATGCAGATTTATATGGATTACCTCTGTATGGTCTGGGAGCGAATGGATTTGTGGGTGTTAATCAAATAGCAGAAAGTGCGGCATTACAAGCAAAACAATTACCGACATTATTTGATACAGCGTATTATTTAATTGCAACATCTGGTATAGTTGAACCGTCAAGTTGGTATGGTTTGAATGGTGTTTTACAAAAGACTATTTTTTATTGTTTAAAAAATTATGCATCAAGTGATATGTTTTATGGATATGCATCTACTTATTCTTTAACGGCAGAAATAGACCACCCAGTAGGAACAATATTAACAGAAATAAGAAGACCAGATACTGGTCAGTTAGTTCCTCTTGGAGAGAATTCAAGTGTTATTTATAAGATTCAGCGTAAATTTGAGATTCCTCCTATTGTTACTAATGCAGATGGAGAACCAATTGGTGAAGAATCAAAACAACCAGAACCAAAGGATACACAACTATTAGAGAAGATAGTTTCTTTACTCTCTCTACAAGTTGGTGAGAAGGCTGGTTACAGTGAGATAATTCCAAGTGGAGTTGGTTCTGGTGGTGGAGGAAGACAAGAGGGAATCACAACACCAGCGAACTTAGACCACCCTATTATACCACAAATTACAGCAAATTTGGGTGGAGGAGGTGTAGCAGAAGGATTAGCGGCAAGACAGAATGTTAATTTTGGTTTGGAGGCGATTGATGAGGAGGTAATGAGATTAGCACCCCAAGCGAGGCAGAGATTGATTGAAGATAAATTAGATGATGAAGGAGTATTCCCAGAAGGAATGGAGATGTTTCAATATCCAGATGAAGGTCAAACAAGAATGGGAGGAAGAATGGGAAGAGATTTACCAGCATTACCAGAAATTCCGCCACCATTTTTAGAAGATGCATTTGCAGATGCTGGTGTTCCTCAGAATGAAATATTTGCTGGTCAAATAGAACGATTAAATCAAGCCCAGCAAGAGGCAGATGCAAGACAAAATGTAATGGATACAGCCCCAGCGATGGAAGGAACTGGATTCATTAGAGATGCACAAGGTAATTTTGTTCCAGCCCAAGAAGGAGAAAGACCAGCAATACCGCCATTTGCTGAAACGGCAAGAAGAATGAGATTGTTGCAAACAGATAGAGATAATCCGTTTAATCCTAACTTGACTGCTTATTTGGAAGAGGTGGGTAATCCAGAAAGAGGGGCTGGTGCTGTTGAAATGGAATGGAGAAGAGATGAGGAAGGAAATGTGGTAAGAGCCAATTTACCAGATGGAGGAGATGGAGGTGTGTTAGACCCAGTTCAACGCATTGAATTAACTATGGATATAATGAAACATATTGTAAAAACACGTTTGGCTACATTAATGACCAGAGGAGGAGCAGAGCCAGAAACTGATGCTATTACAAAATCTATTGTGCAAGTCTTGACTGGAAGTTATCAAGGTGTTATGAGAGCCGTTGATATTATTGGTTCGCAGCCAGACGCACAATTTTACGATGAATTATACGGAGTTTTGACGGAGATTACTCCACAATATCCAGCATTTTTCAGTGCAACAACTGGTAGAAAACTCACAAGTTCAACCGAACCACAAGCATTAGAAGTAGGTGGAAATGCAGTTGCGATAAGTGATGAAGCCTTAGAAGGAATAGTAGTTAGAGCGATGGAAGGAATGACTGTTGCGGCAGAAAGGTCATATAGATTGGGAGGAAGACCAATGGCTGACTTGGAGGGAGGGGCTGGATATGCGATGAGAGGTGGAAAGATGCGACCAACTGAATTAAGCGATGTGGCTCACACTCTGAGGTCAGCACTTGACCCATTAGTGATTGAGTATGCTGACCGTGACCAAATGAGGTCAATAGAAAGACCAGAAGGTTGGAGTGGAGCATTCAGTGAGAATCCAGATGTGTTATGGGCATTAGGTGACCCAAGAATTCCATTTGGTTCAGCATCATCTAATATTACTGAATCACAAAGTGCATTAATGGGTAGTCCAGAAGGACGAGCCTTCTTAGAAAGAGGCGAAGGAATAGGAGAGGAAACTGGAAGAGGTGAGCGTGGTTCAAGAGCAGCAGCACGTGATTTGCGTGAAGCATTAGAATCAGAATTTAGACAAACAACACCATTTGCAAGGAGAACTGGACAGCCAACAAGAACGCCAGAACAACAATCACAATTGATAGAAGAAGCGAGGAGAACTGGTGAGCGACCGAATTTAAAAGCCGAGTCAAGAACTGAATCAAAAGCGGAAGAAAAGAAAGAATAAAATATTGGTAGTATATAAATGACCGATAACAAGAGATGGAATTGTTTTAAATGTGGAAATAGTTATGTAGAAAAGCCAGAGGATAAGAGTAGTGGAAATTTAAATGAATACGTTAGATTTGCTGGACTGTGTAGTGAGAAGTGTCTGCAATCTTATCCAATCAAAAGGCAACACCAGTTGAGCGTTAAGTTTCTAATGGAAGGAGAGGGAATGAAGTTAAAGCATAATGGTGTGAATGTAGTTTAGTTCATTATATATTGTAACATCAATACATAATGAGAAGGCGTAAATGTGGGATAAACACCGCCAACAGAGATTGGTCTTCACACTCTCTGGAAGATTGTCCTAATATTTCCCAAAGAAATAAACTCAAATCGTGTGAGTCTTGTTGGTTGATAACACTTCATCAAATGCTGATGAAGAATAGACAGAGAGTGTTAATAGAATATAGATAGACGCTCTACCAACACGACGCACACGGTTTATAGGGGTTTGCTATGATGGATTAACCCTCGCCAGTTCAATTGAGCGACGCCAGTCTGACGGATAGGACTTCGGCGTAATAAATAGTAATTCACTTCTGTAAAAGCCTAACACCCATTCCGCCTTTACACTATTTAAAGAGAAGGCGATTAATCGCCTTC
>Ga0080013_1001522_pt1 | contig 30397 bp, 38 predicted proteins | sample ETNvirenome_6_85_FD_69236 | JGI IMG/M metagenome (GOLD analysis project Ga0080013, IMG submission 69236) | Marine viral communities from the Pacific Ocean - ETNP_6_85 (SPADES assembly) (version 2) | ecosystem: Environmental > Aquatic > Marine > Oceanic | place: Pacific Ocean | collected 2013-06-19 | reverse complement strand
TTAGTAAAAAACGGCCAGAAGGTGCAATAACAATAATGAACGATTTTAATATGAATTGTCAAAGTTTAGTTTCAATGGGTATAAAATTTATTGAGACATTTGGTACTGAATATTTTTGGAAACAGTATGAATCTAAATACAAAACTGTATGTAATGATTTTAATTTATTACCCACAAAAGTTATTCATTTAGCAAAAACGTTAGATGAGACTCCTGTCGGAATTAGGCCTTTATTGCGATGTCTTTAAAACCTTGTATATTACCATGGATTAATTTTGGGACAAATCCGTATGGAAGACCAAGAGCATGTGGATATAGTGACCAAACTATTGTTAAGAAAAATAAAACAATTAAACAAAAAGGAATACAAGAAGCATGGAATAATGATTATTTTAAAACTATTCGTAAAGATTTTTTAGAAGGCAAGTGGCCAAAGAATTGTAACAGATGCGAATATGTAGAAAAGTTAAATGGTGAAAGTAAACGAATACACGAAAATAATTATCATTATGATAACTATACCCATGTTATAGAAAATACAAATTCAGATGGATCCTTAAATACATTTCCTAATTGGTTAGATATAAGGATAGGTACAACATGTAATTTAAAGTGCATTCATTGTGGCACCGGATGTAGTAGCAAATGGAGCGAAGATAAATTATTATTAGACAAATATTCAAACACAATTGATTATAATATAGATAATAAATGGATAGAACATGAAAGTTTTATATGGGATAATATAAAAGAAAATATAGATCAAGTAACTAAATTAAATTTTTTAGGTGGAGAACCTTTTGCTAATAAACAACATAATAAATTTATAGAAGAATTATCCCAAACAAGATATAGTAAAAAAATATGGATTCAATATGTTTCTAATGGACTTTTATTAAATAGAAAATTGTTAGATTGTTTAAATAAATTTAAACAAATAGTTATAAGAATTAGTATTGACGCACCTTATAAAGCGGGGGAGTTTTTTCGATTTCCTTTAAATTGGAATGTATATAAAAACAAATTACAGTTATTAGACGAATATAATTTTGATAAAGCCGTTCAATGGACTTGTAGCAATGTTAGTATGTTTTATATTTTAGATACATATAATTTTATTAAAGATAATTTTTCCGATGAAATGAAATTTCTATTTTGTAATCATGTAGAAGAACCGTTACATATGAGTGCAAAAGTTCTACCAATACAATTAAAAGAAAAAATATATCAAAATATATCTAATTATAATTGGGGCAGAGAAAAAGAAAATATTATGTTTTATGCAAATCATATGATAGATGAAGATTTGTGGTTGACTGAGGGTAAAGTTTTTATGAATTATTTAGATGATTTATCTAAGGCAAGAAATATAGATTGGCATGTTAGTTTAAAAGAAATGAATCTGAACAAATATGATCAAAGGTAAAAGATTAATAACATTTGGATGTAGTTGTACATTTAGCCAAGCATTACCTGATATATATGAATAATAATTCTTTAAAACAAGATAAACTACCTTTCTGTTGGGCACCATGGGTTGCCATTCAGTATGCCTCAATTAGATATGAAGGTGGTATTGCGCCTTGTTGCGAATGGCAAACAGAGGATGTTGGGTGGTTTAGAGGAAATCTCTCAGAATATAAAGATTCAAAGTGGTTAGCAGATGTTAAAAAACAAATGTTAGACCATGATATGGAGAAAATAAATGTATCATGTAAAGAATGTATAACAGACGAAAAAGTTTCAAATCATTCCTCTAGAACATGGATGCACAATAAAGTTCGTAGCAAAGACTGGAATACAGAAGATTTTCAATTTTTAGATTTTCGGCCAGGCAATACATGTAATTTAAAATGTAGAATGTGTAATGCAAGAAACTCAGATCAAATAGCAGATGAAGAAGGAATAACAGTTACTAAAAGAAATGTTGATGATATAATTAATTTAGATTTTTTAAAAATTAAAAACGTAAGAGTAATTGGAGGGGAACCATCTATTGATCCAAAAATACATAATTTTTTAGATTATTTAATAAAAGAAAATTTTTGCTCTAATATAAATTTGCAATTTTCAACAAATTGTACAAATACTAATTCTAAATGGTTGAATCGAATTTCAAAATTTAGACATGTACATATGGATCTTTCAATTGATGCTACTGGTAATATTTTAGAATATTGTCGCAAAGGTGTTTTGTGGCCAATTATTAAAAAAAATATAGAAACATTAAAACAGATGTGTGCATATACATTTCATGTAACAGCAGGAATATATAATTATTCAACTATAGAAAAATGGTTTGATTATTTTTTAGATCAAAAATATGTACATCAATATCCTTTATTTGGACCATCAGAACAAAGTTTACTGGCATTACCAAATGCAATAAAAGAAGAAAAAATAGAATGGTTATCAAAAATAGATCATCCATACGCAAAAGAAGCAATATCTATATTTAATATGTTTGAATTTAATAAGAATCATTATGATCGTTTTGTATGGTATACTAAAAATAAGGATAAAATACGAAATGAATCTGTATTAGATTTAGATCCCATATTTAAAAGAATAATGAATTATGTCTGATATAAGCGGATACGATTTTACAAAGATACCTTTTAAACACTTAGTACGAGTAGGTCAACGTAATATGCTATACAGAGACTTGTTTACTGTCTCTTGGTTGCTTGGCCGCTTTTGTAATTATCATTGCAGTTATTGTTGGGAACATGGAAGGAGTGATGATAAAGACCATAGACCTACAGAGTTATGTCTTAAAACTATTGACAAGATTAAAAAACAAGCAAGAGAACGAGGATTTAATAGTTTTCATTTTAGTCTTTCTGGTGGCGAACCTACTTTGCATCCTGGTTATCTTAAAATACTCAAGTATTTAGGTGATGATATTGAGAATACAAATTATACGTCTGTACATATGACAAGCAACTGTTCACCCGGCATACGTTGGTTTGAAAAATATGTAAAGACTGTAACACCATTTCATCGAGCAAGTATTACATGCAGTTATCATCGTGAGTATAATAGTGAAATAAAACGGCGTAAAATATTAGCAGATAAATTAGAATTATGCCAAGAACATAATGTACAAATTACAATTAATTGTGTAATGGTTCCAGAGTGGTTTTGGAAAATAATGGATGAAGTAATGTATTTTCATGAACGTGGTATTAATGTTACATTAAAGCCACAAAGTGATCCACATGCTAATTTTGTAGTTGAGGGGTATGATGATAAAATGCTTGAGCAATTACACAATGGTATGCCACAACGAGCATATACAGAATATAAAAACAAATATGTTACAAGACCCGAACCAACGTTTTATAAAAGTCCTGATCCTATATATCAAGAAAGTAACAAGGATGTACCGCAACATTTTCAAGTTGAGTTTAGAGACAGAGACGGTGATCCATGGTATATGGATCAAGCAGAACGTTTTAATGCTTTTGAATTTAATAACTTTAAAGGATGGGAATGTAGTAGCGGGTATAGAAGCATAATAATACGGGAACCAGACGGTAGTATAAAACGAAGTTATAGTTGTGACGATGAGCCATTGGGTTATATATATAACGATTTTAAATTATTTGATGAGCCAAAAGTTTGTATTAGCAATAGTTGTGTAAGTTCGGCAGATAGTAAAATACCCAAACGTAAACAAGGAACTAAAATGCCGTTATGGCCAGGAGATAAAACATATGAATAATGTTTTAATTTTATGCCATAGACGTGGATGGAATAAACTCACCAATTTTATATTAGGACTTAAAAAATTAGATTATCGTGTTACTGTTGTATCTGATGAATACCTTACGGGAGACTTTAATCAATTTGGACTTGATAAAGCAGATGAAGTATGTATAAACGAAAATTTTAATGTTGAAGAAATATTACTTCACACACCAACCGCTGATATAATATACTCAATAAGTGAGAATCTACTACCAGTACAGGCCCAATTAGAGAAACACTATGGTTTGAATAATGTATCAGAATATGCCGCTGAAATTTTATCACACAAAGACAAATTTGACACATATTGTAGAGACATTGGACTAGGAAAATATGTACCAGATAGTATTGTTCCCATTACACCATCTGATTTAGATATGTTTGATAATAGGGCGTTTATTATTAAACCAACGATTGGTAATGGAACAAAACGATATGGAACATATAGCGGGTTAGAGTATTATGGGTTTAATAATAAAGTAGATTTTTTAAAGTATTTGAAACTTAATAATTTGGAGAAGTTTTTTGATAATAATGTTGAAGGTTTTATTAAACCAGAGTTTAATAATGTAAAATATAGATTAATTGCACAGGAATTTTTAGATGGAACTAAAGGAAGTCATGCCCCATATACCTACATTGACCATGATAGTGAAGTAAATTTATTATGGTGGTTTAAAATGGAAATGATAAAATCTAAAGACCATACGGAGCGATTTGAAGAGCAAGTCTATAAAGTTTCTTCAATAGAAGGTGACATAGAAGAAGAACTTACTAATAATATATTATATTTTTTAACTACATTAGCAAAAGAGTTACAACTTAAAAACATCTTTACATCAGGACCTGAATTTTTTTCCAATTTAAAAATGTTTGATATAAATCCTAGGCCCGGTAATGGAATGAATATTTGTGATGCTGTTAATGATAATAAAATATGGCCACAAATACTATCAGAGACAAGGGTAGATATTCAAAATCATTATGTGTGGCAACAAGTGCAATTAAAACCTGGAAAAGTTAAAGAGGTGGGTGACACATCATACTTAACACAATATGCGGATGGTCAAAGAACGAGGCCAAAAATCGAACCAGGATCAACAATTCCTGAATTTAGTTTTATTGTTGATCCTGATTTTTGTTTTCCGATAATAACATCAGGAAAAAATAGAGTTGAATTAGGTGAAACTGTAATTAGACAATTACAAGATAGTATTAGTTATTATTAAATTTCACTGCATTGTTATATTTGTTTAACAACTCAGTATCATTTGTTCCATTCGGAACATAAACTACAACACCATCTAGAGCCGTTTGCCATTCTTCTGTATTAACTGCATATAACATTGCCTTCCTTGCTTCGAGGTGGTTACCCAACTCGCCGTTAATTAATAAAATAGCATCAACAAAAGCAAAATCTAATTCACCTTTTGAACTAAAGGCAATACATTTGCCGTCTTTTTCGATCTTACTTTGTTTTGATTGTGTAACAAATACAGTATCGATATCTCCACCCAAAAAACCACGTGCAATATCACCACTTCCACTATAGGGCACTATTGTAAATTTAGCATTAAGTTTTTTACCTAAAGAACTAATAAATCTAGGTACTCCCGTTGATTCACCCCATGTACCAATCTTAATTGTTTTACCACGAAATGCATCAAGAGAATTAAATTTTCTAGAACATAATACAGTTTCATATACTGCGAGTGCAATAATATTATCTTTATTAACTGTTACTATGGGGATTTGTGGATTCCCACCAGGCCATTCTGTACTCCATGCAGTAATGATATTAACCTTACTAAAGTATGACGCTCCTATTATCGGGTTTCCAGCCTGAACATAATTGTGGTTTATTGTTTTACCAAGTATAGTAAGCATGGCATTAAATCCACCCGTTTTACTTCCAGTGTTTATTATAGTAAATGATTCGGCCAATCCGGCATTACCACTAAGTGTAGCAAACATTAAAATTACAAATATAACTAATTTTTTCATATTACCTTTCTTAAGAATGTATAATTATTGTTCTAACTAGGTTATCCCAAAACAAGTCTGTTAAAAAATAACCATAAACTACGGGAATAGTATCCCATTTTCTAATAAAATATCCTACTAATGTTAAACCAACTATGCACATGAACATCCATTCCTTAGTAGGATATATATTTATTGCAATTAAAGTTATAATTAAAATAATTACACAAGTAATATAATTTTTATGTTCCTTTATAACATACGCAACCGTACCTAACAAGTTAAATCCGGCCCAACTTATTACTAAACATATTCCAATTATAACTGGTACAAAATATAAAATGTTTTTGAATGTTTCAATGGATTCTAAACCAAATACAAACCCAGTTGACGATACCAAATAAAACACTAATACTTCACTACCAACAATAGGAATGCCTAGTATAATTAATGGTAGTAAACTACTCAATGCACCACTATTGTTTGCTGACTCTGCGGCCGCAATACACTTTAAGTATGGTGTTCTAAAGAACCGTTTAACTATTGCCGCACTTGCATAACTTCCTAAAATGTTTGTTATGCCAGGTATAAGTCCTGACCAAAACCCTATAAAACTTCCCAATAATGTAGCACCTAAAGTATTCTTTCCCATACCAAATTTAGTAATCTTTTTGGGTTCCGATATTTCTAAGTTGGCAAACTTTAAAAACTCTGGTATTATGAATAATCCTATCATTACTGCATTAAACGGAATGCCTAATGTTAAGTATGGATTACCAAATGTTCCCCAACTTTCAAATGTTAAGTTGTCAAATCCAATTTTCGCTAGTACACCACCAAGTACAAAAAGCAATATGGTTTTTAATATATGTTGTCTTACACTAAAAGTTATTAAAAAGATTGCTATTGATATAATTACAACTTGAAGTGTGCTATTATAAAATCTAAAAACACTATAGATAAAATCATAAAATACTATAAACAATCCAATAGCAAATATAGATCCAATACTACTTGAAATTGCATTACTACTAACTGCTAAATGTCCAAACCCTTTTCTAAAAAATTTGTTACCATATCTTGCAGTAGCAATAGCGGTAGCATCGCCGGGTATACCATATAATATTGCACATATACTATTAGTATAATTGGTTGTGATTAAAACTGCAACATAAAAAAGTAAAATATTAAATGCTGACAACCCTTCAAGTACTGAGTAAAATATGGCAACGGCAACAAAGACTGCCGAGCCAGGTATTATACCTGCTATTCCTCCACTAACAATTCCTAATAAACACCAAAATACAGACTCTATCATTTAACTTTTGCTTGATCTAGCAATGTACTAAACAATTTTTCCTCCCAGTGACCTAAACATATGATCAATAATATCATACCATCCTCTGTTGAAAAAACACTATGTCGCTTACTTACATTACAATACCAAAGAGATCCGTTGTTTTTGTTTATTATTTTATCATCATAAATCCATTTAAATTGGTATTCATTTGCATTAACTAAACCAATTAATCGAATTTCATCATTTGCATAATTTCCGGCCTGGGCAACATCAAAATGATCAGGAAAAAATCCGCCGCGATCTATTCGTAAAAAATGAGATCGTGTTAACCACGGTTTGAATGGTTCTAATATTGTTTGAAGTTCTTCACTTTGTTTGTATACTTCGGTAGGTACATTTAAATCTATATTTTGAACTTTTTTGCCAGTTTGAAGTTCATAGTCTCTAAGGCTAGTTAAGTCAGGTATTCCACTAAGTCCACCATCAATACTGGTAACACTTAACCCAAATCTATTATTGGGTTTTTTGGGATTATATGGTTTCCAGTCATCTTTGAACTGTTCTATTTCTTTTAACAGTTTCTTAGCATTAAAATTTTGAAGTTCTTGCCAATCAGACATCATACTAAGTCTGACTAGAGCTTTATCACTAGAGTTCATTTTTCTATTATGTTTTTCCATTTTAATATTGTTCTAATAAGTTACTAATATTTATTCATGTTTATGCATTAATTTCTATATTTGACGATATTGTTATCCGAAAGTCTTCGGATGTTTGCAATGGTATATCATGTTGCATAGCGGCCGGAAAAATAAACATATCGTCTTCCTCCGCTTCCGGAATAAAATTAACAACAGGCAATGCAAAATTCCAAGGCCTTTTGCATATTGAGCAAGAAACGAACCTTGCCGAGGTGATTATCGGTCAGTAGTTATCTGCGCCTCCTCACTATCTCAACACCCTAATTTTTCTTTAAACTCCGTTAACTCTCGCTTGGTTAAGCCAAACTTTTTGCACAACAACTTTTCTGCTTCTTTAATACTCTCAGGAGAAGCATCGTCTTGGTCAAACCAATCTGTAACATATTCGTCCCATTCATCAATAAAATCACCAAACATTGCTTTAGCAAGGTTAGTCTCCATGCGACTTAATCGTACGCCTTGTTGCTTATAGTCCTCAAAAGCTTCGCATATAGACGGATATAAAGGCTTTACGAGGCCATACATTGCCTTAGCAAACTCCTGTATCTCCCATTGTGCATGAGCATCCATACGTAACCAAGCCATATGTAAGAAGTTTTTAATGTTACATTTCCAATATGCTTCCGTGTAATTGGACACAGGTAATACAGCTCTTGCCGTTTCACGAGCTACATCAACTTCTAATAGTTCTTCATACTTCTTATAGGCAGTTTTATGAACACTATCCATCATCCATGATAATTTGCCATGTATTTCGTCTAGTGAGTCTTTTCTACCTTGCATATTTGTTTTACTTTGCTTCTCAAATGTTTCTGGCATATAAAACTCATCTGTCATAACAGAATAACGACCGCTATATTCATTTACCTGGGCTGTTCTGTGACGTATAAGCTGACGCATTACAAAGATAGGCAAGCGGATATGAAACTTTACTTCGCACATTTCAAATGGTGTTGTATGCTCATGTCGCATTAGATAACGTATGAGTCCGCGGTCTTCTTGTACCTTTTTAGTACCTGTACCATATGATACACGAGCGGCTTGCACAACTGCATCATCTGAACCCATCCAATCAATGAGTCCTACAAAGCCTTTGTCTAAAACCTGTACATATCGTTCGTCGTTTTTATCTATTTCATTTAGGGTTGTCATCTTTAAATTGTGTTGCTAATAGTTCGCCTACATATTTGTAAACAAGAGTTTTAAGTTTTGTTGTGTCTACAACAATATCAATATCCACTACCATATCTCTATACTTACGAATTTCGTCATCTTCGAAAATATCTTCAGTAGTATTGATTTGGGTTAATCCTTCTTTGTCGATATTTAATGTGGTGCTGTTATTCAGATGGATAGAGATTTTCTCAATGAATCTAACTGGAATAGTTTCCATACTAACATCATTGAGAAGTTCCTCAAATGCGGGATCGTGTTTGCCCTTCGGCACTACACGAGGCATGGTTACTCCTTAGCTTTTTTAGCCGGAGATTTCTTAGCACGTTTCGGCTTGTCTTCTTTTGGTTTTAAATTTGGTGCAACATTGTATGCCTGTTCTCGTAATCGATTTACTTCTTTTTCATATGTAAGTGCCTGGTTAAGAAGATTTTTTGCTAGTTGTCGGTCACCTAAAGCAGAACCGGTACCTGAGGTATCAGCTTGTTCGGGAACAGTTACTGGTGGAACGGTCGCTACTTCCGCTGGTGCATTTTCTTTTTTAATAGCGTCAAGGTGTTCGTTCAATTCTGTTAAACTAATAACTTGATTTGGTGCTGGTAACATCGTTATATCATCGGTAGGCATTTTTTTTAATCTACCTTGACCATGTAACCATGATAACATATTTTCTCCAGAACTTAATGGAGTTCTAGCCGCATATGTTGCAAATTCCAATTCATTTTGAGCACTTACAGATTCAACCCCATTAATGATATCTGCATGATATCTATCAGGTAACTGATCTGTAGCAACGATAAGGCAACTATCCGGTTCATCCGGAACTTGTCTAAATACAACAAGACATCGTTGACTTGTTGATTTTATTTTTCCTACATGTCTATGAAAAGCCATAATTATTTCTTAGTTTTTTTCTCTGGTTCTGAAGCAGGTGTTTGAGGTGCCGGAGGTGTTTGCGGACTACCTGTCTCAGTCGGAGCTTGTTGTTCTTCTTGTTGCTTTTGGACTTCTTCTAGAAACTCAGTAATTTTTTCATAAAGAGCTCCAGTGGTGCTAAGTTCTGCACCTCTAAATGCCCCCCTAGAGGAAGCAGTATCTATAATTTGTTGCATTGTTGACAAATCTTGCAATGTTAATTGAGCCATTTTTCTCCTTTATTTTAAATGCTAACTTTATTTATTTATCCTTAAACTACGTACTTAACTTCAATTCCGCTAATTTATGTAAAAAAAGATCTTTGTCAGTTGGTAATTCAAACCAAATTTGATATGTATTTTCTGTATTGCCACTAGTAGACCAATTATATGTACCATCTATATTATCTAGATAATACATGCCCTGGATTTCTTCTAAATTTAATTTGTTCCATGGTGCAACAGATGAAAAGACAAGGATTATTCTATTACGCATCATACGCAATAAAAGATCCTTGTCTAGTAGTTCTAAATCTCTTCTAGTTAAACTCGGATTCTGTTGTATCTGCAAATCTCTCTATGCCGCTTTCTTAATCTTTTTTGGCTCTTCGTAATGTACTGTAATACCGAATGGTGCTACAGTATTTTGATTACCATGTATAAGAAATACAGTATCGCAATATTGAGCATCACCCCACTTACCACAAGGGTAACCATCAGTAAATAAGATAAATTGTTTTGGTTCAATGTCGTTCTCCTTCATGAACTTCCAGTTGCACTCAAAATCTGTGCCACCACCTCCAGTGGTCTGGTAATCATCTATTTCATCAACGTTCTCTGGAGTAAATTCTTTCATTCCATAAACGTCAGTATCAAAACACCATACTCGGAGAATGTAATCAGTAAATTGATTCATTATGCCTTTAACTTCGCCTAAGAAGTCTTTTGCTTGGGCATTGCTAATAGACCCGCTCATATCAATTGAACAATCAACTTCAAGTTTCTGTGCATTATTCATACCTGGTATAATGCAGTTTGTTGAGTGTGATTTGCGTGAAGGTCTCATAAAAGTAAAATCTTCTTTAAGGCTTGACTCGCATTGTGTTCTAAGTAATGTTCTCCAATCAACTACTGGCTCTGTCCATTCTTTAATCATTCGCTTAATACCTGCAGGAGTATTACCTGCTCCTGCTTGTTCTGCGGATTCTATAATTGCTTCTTTGAGTTCATCTTTGAATTGCTTGCGTTCATCATCGGACATCTTACCGAACGTTTCTTCAAGTTGTTTTTGAACTGACTTGCCGGAACCTTGTCCACCGTCTGAGTCTGCATCTCCACTATTGCCTGCTTTGTCGCCTTCACCATCTTTTCCGTCAGCATCAAAATGAACATCTAATGTTTGTTTATTGTTACAATTTTCTTTAATGAGTAAATCGTAAATTTCTTCTGATACCATTCCGTGGTATTTGTAATCAAGTAAAATAGGAACAGTAGTAATCTTTTCGCCTACACTCTCTTCAACAAGTAACAGGTTAATTACATAGTCACCTGCCATATTATAAATTTGGGGATTGCGATCTTCTCTACGATCAAAATGATCAAAAACACAATGGAGCACTTCGTGTCCACAAAGGAATAAAAGTTCTGAATCGCTTAATGCTTTAACAAATGCTGGATTGTAAAAAAAGCGCCTGCCGTCTGTGCCTGCCGTAGGTACAATGTAAGTAGGAATTAATTCAAGTCTTGTAGCAAGATTACCAAAGAATGGTTTGTTAAGAAGCAGTCTAACTCTTGACAGCGTCAACCTTTCTCTTTGTTTTTCTTCCTCTTCTGGCTCCAGCGGAGTAAGATCGGGCATAGAAACAACATCGGAATTTTTAGTAAAAGTTCCACCTTCTGCGTTTGGTTGGTAGTGCATTAGTTTGTTCTTTTGCATATTGTATCCTTTGTTTAATTTCTTATTCTTCATACTACTATTATACTATCTAATGTATTTAATGTCAACCACTAAATTGCAATTTTGCCAGTACACAAAGTACCGGATCTTTAATAATAATTAAGTCTGGTTCACTGCGAAAAGCACCATATCTTACAACATAATCAAGTTTAGATAATCCTCGTTCACGTAACCATAAACATATTTTTAATTGCTTAATTCTTTTTGCTGGTATAAATTGATTGGCGTTTAATGCTTTTTTGGACCATTCTTTTTTATATTCTTGTATTTGTAGTGGAGTAGGAAGGTCGGTACCAAAAAGTTCTTTAGCCTTTTCACCGTATATTCTTTTAATCTGTTCTGGAGTTCTGTTGTATCTATCTTTCATATTAGCTCATAGAAAAAGGTGCAGGACGATTTTGTATGCCCTGCACCCTTTGTAAGTTGATTAGGCGTCTATAATCAACTTACCATATTTGTCAAAGAAGTCACCAAAGTTTTTCATCTTAGTATGATCGAATGGTAATTTGTAACTTTTAAGAGCTGTTCTTGCTCCAAAAATTACCATCTCAGTACTAAAGTTTGCCATCATAAAACCTAAAAAGTTCTCTGCCATTTCGTGCCATTCTTTGTGTTTACCTTTAGTCTTCATTGGTTCAAAGGCTTCTTTAAGTTCGTAACACATACCAGTTGTCAGTGCATACTGTCCGGAACTTTCAATGTCATTCTCAACTTCAGTTACGTTGCCTGCAAGTATATCGGACGGATTAGGAAGGTTGCTTCTCATATTGCGATGTGTTTGGAACTTAATTGCAACACCTTCACCAACACAACCTGAAACCATATCAGTTTCAAGATGTTGTTCAAGTACATCTTCCTGATCATCGTACATCAGTTCACTTACAAAAGACCAGCTTCTAGGAGTTGCAAAAGACCTGCTATCTGCCTGCGGATTAAAATCATACAAGTCTTTCTTTTGGAAGCTCAAATATCCAACTACATCTGGATGGATTTGATTATCAATTGCCCAATCTCTCCAAACTTCAAAATCAACACGGAGTTCCAAGTGGACGAATCTGTTTGCTAGTGGCTTAGGCATTCTGTAAGTTACGCCCTTATCAGTTTCCCTGTTTCCTGCGGCAATAATCAGTACGTTCTTTGGAAGTACATACTGCCCAACACGCCTGTTAAGGATCAATTGGTAAGCCGCCGCTTGCACACTTGGTGCCGCACCGTTAAGTTCATCTAAAAATATAATTGCAGTGGATTTAGGATCGGTAGGAAATTCTGCTGGAACTGACCATTCCATGTTGCCAGATTTGGCATTGTAATAAGGCATACCTTTAATATCAGTAGGCTCCCAAAGTGGAAGTCTAATATCAATTAAGTCTCTATCAAGTTCGGTAGCAATTTGTTGAACTAAATCGCTTTTACCTATGCCTGGTGCTCCCCAAAGCATAAGTGGACGTTGCTTCCGAAATGCTTTTAGGATTACCCTTTTTGCTTCGTTTATGTTTACTGTTCTGCCTTCTGTTACTTGTACACTCATCTGACGCCTCTCGTTTGAGTTAATATTAATTTATTTAATATAACTATTATACTACCTACAATATAAAAAGTCAACCATTATTTTAACTTTTTTTACTTATTTGCTTGCTTTTTCTAATTTTTTATAGTGTAAAGGTAGATCAAACAAGGAGTTTGGCATGTTTTGCATGTTATTACAATGGGGCATATTTGAACAAACTAATAATTTTGTAGGAGGAGGCATAGGAAGTGTCATATCAAATATCTTACCTGTTTTCATAAGTTCTGCTCTTTTTTTAGAAGATTCACGTTCTGGCTTTGCGTTGATTTCGTTCATCATATTACCACAAATTTCACAATAACATTCAGGATGTTTTGCATGAATTTCTAATTCGTATAATTTATATTCTATTTCTTTTAAAACTTCTGGAAATAGAAGGTGTTTTATTGGTCGTTGAATACCTAAGTATCTATTTTCAGATAACTGATACATAACTATGCGTCGGTGATTATTTTGTCCATCGGCCATGTTAGGTCCAAGAAGTGGCAACCAATCACCATTTTCTCTGTTTATGCCAGATATAATTCTTATATAATATTCTGGTTTTTTATCTGCTAATTTTTGTAAAAGTTGTTCTTGAGGAGAGGTAGAATAAACTGCTTTTTGCCACACGTATTCATTTCCGATACCATATAAACCTACTTTCTGCATAGCCTTATCAAGATTTCGTACTTTATGCACATCATCTATCATCTGAGCATCATATGGTGCATTCATCATATATCTGGCTCTTTCTGTATCATTTTTAAAAACAGGATTTAAAAGGAAGTAACCGAGACTTTTAAGAAGAGTGTTTATATCATCAAATACTGGATGTTTTTCTATGCCCATGCAATATTTATTGCATTTTGTATTAATTTTTTGGAAAGGATGAATTTAAAGGAAACCCGTCTTTTAGATTTGCTATAAGTTCTTTTTTACATTTTTTAGAGCATACAAACACAATGCCTTTAGAACAATTAAACATTTTACTGACATCTATTGTGTCAGTAATACCAGATCGTTTGCAGTTTGTACAAATCATATGTTTTGTGTGTGTTTACATTCAGGATAATTTGAACAGCCAAGGAATTGATTTTTGGTACGTTTTGCAGTTCGCTTAACTAATAAACTTTGACAAGTAGGACAAACATTGTTTCTAGTTGATACATATTGCCACATTTCTCGTGCCCTTGCTCGCATATTTACTAAAGCATTTTGAGTACGATTAACTCGTTTCTCTACTTTTACAGGACGTTTTTTAAACAAATCATATAATGTAACACGGATTGCATCTTGGCCGGAATTGCGTGTAGTATTAGTTCGTCTGTCAATTGAGGAATAAATTCGTATTGAGTAACGAAAGTCTTCTCCACGAAGTGCTTGCATCATGTCTTCTGGATTGTGATGTTTTACTACTCGTTCATAAATATATTCTTCTGCGTATCCGCCTCTAGGATTGCTTACTTCTCTGTTAGGATTTACACAAGTAAATCCCATTTCATTTTCGATTTCTTTTTTGAATTCGTCTAGTTTGATTTCGACATATGTTCCCATTGATATTTTCTTGAAAGTGTTAAACTATTATACATTCAATTTTGACGGATGTCAATTGAAATTTTTCTTCCCTTAACTTCTATGATGGGTAAGTACCAGAGTAAGTAGCTCCACTATTTCCACTAGTTAAGATTGCTCCACCAGCTTGATCTTGGATGATAAGTTTGTTGCCTGGTCCTGTTGTTGGTTTAATTAATAAATTTGCCATTATTCTGTTCATTATTGCTGTCCATACCATAGTGTCCATTCAATTTTTGTATTCTCCATTTGCTATACTGCAAACATGCAGTTTTTGCACGGCAGGTTGACGTTCAGAATTTCTTCCTTCCAGTTTTCTGTAGGCTTTATTCCTATCGCGTCAGGTATGCCATGGGCAGTACAACATCCGTAAATAAGACCTTGAAAAAATGACGCTCTTCCCCCGAGACCCCTGCTACAAACACCGCCACCCACAAACAATTCTATGTGTTGAGGAGTATACCACTGGAAAGCGGTGCTTGTATTTTTTGAATAGTTTTCCATGAAACTTATGTCTTCCATATTACTAGGACATCCGGGAAACGTATGTTCTCCATAATGTGTGGCTATTATATCATCGTAATTTAAAAAAGCTTCTGGCGTTCTTGTAAAACCAAAACCATTTGTTTCTATAGAGAGTCTTGCGTTTGGAAATATTTCCCTGATTTTGTCAGAAAACTCAACAAATTGCTTGTGAATAGACGGTTCTCCTCCGGTAATGGTTATTTGCTCCAATGTTTGGAAATGTTTAGAGTATTCTATTATTTTCTCCAGAGGAATATCGCCTCCCCGTTTGTTACCTGCGCGTGTGTCGTAGCAACATAGTGGGCAACTTCTGTTGCATGTTGTGGTAATAGAGAAATTTATTTCTGTTATTTTCCGATTTGACATCATACTCTTAAATATATTATTAGCTAAAGTTTTGTCCTACTGTTTCTCCATACCATGTAGTTCCTTGATCATAAGTAATATATGTAAATCTAAATTAAAGAATTTCATTGTAATGCTGTTTTGAGAGCTAGAATATGTTCTTCTACGGTCTGCTCATTCTCATCAAAAACTTGACCAACAAATTCGTAATCTTTTCTAGAAGTGGGGAAAGGTTTTCCTTCATAAAACCCATCATGAATCATGGCGTTATTTTTTATAAGCGGCATCACTACTTCTGCTAAGAATTCATAATCTGTACCATATGAATCTCTCTTATTGGAATTATTGATAAGATCTTTGATATTTGAAATAACATCTTTTTTGCATCCCCACATGCCACCCAATATTGGATATTTGTGCCATGGATGATCTCTCATTATGTGGAAACCTTTATCGCTCTTTAGCCATTCATCGACGGCGGCTTTTTCTCTTTCATTGAGGCGGGAATCAACGTCGCGACTAATCATAGCATCGACACCGCTTTCCGATGCTGGTTCAAATCTCCAATACATTCCCGTCCAATCACCAAACTCACTCTTTTCAACCACCTCTACATTATCAAATGATTTAAGTTTATGAACATATCCGAAAGGAACACTAGAGGCTACATAATAGCGACATATCCAATCCGGATAAACCTCTTTAGCCAATTCAGCATTCCTAATTGCACCAACGAGATATTTTAAAGAAGTCCCCCAAAGAGAAAAAGTTATTAGTTTCAATCAGCAACCTCCATGTCAGCATCAATGTTTGAGTATTTTTCATAGATTTCTTTCTCTTCTTCCTGCTTCCAATCGAAATTATCAGGATTTGTTGAAATACCTTTGGGGTTGAAATAATACAAACCCAAAACATCATTTATTTTTTTAAATTTACTTCCGTTTGATGCAGCGCGGAGCCACATTTCCCAATCACCAGCAGACTTATATTTTTCATCAAAAAGTCCATTATCCTCATGAATAGATTTTTTCCACATCGGACTAGCATGCGGCATATTTACCATCTTTAGTTGATCTTTCTCCCTTCGTATCCTCGGGTTGTGCCTCTTTCCGTTTGAACTGTTGTTTTCAAACGTTTCGTTTGGATTATCTGTGATCAGCATATCCGCATAAACCAAATCAATATCTGAATTTAGATATAACTCTCTTGCGTGTTTTTCCAAAGAATTGATGGCCTTTCTATCATCTAGATTAGCATTCGTTATATAATCCCCAGTCACAAATTCTAGAGCATAATTCCAAGTGCCATAAATACCCGGATCTTCATCCAGCTTTTTATAAATAATATTATTGTGTTTTTCAAGATATTCGTTGATCACCCCCTCTTCACTTCCAGGAGAATTCGCATTTATAAGAATCAACTCACACCTGTCAAATATAGTTTGCCTTGTGATATCTTCTAAAAATGGACGAATAAATTCATCACCATCATAAACAGAAGTTATAATAGAAATCTTTGGAAGCTCACCCTTTGGTACCTTTTTGGTCGTCTCGCTACCCGGTAATATTACTTTGATTGCCATGCCAGAATCGCGCCTCCTCGCGTTTCGTGCCATTCGGGATAAGTATTCACACTCCAACCCCTTTCTGTGAATAAGCCCGGCACCGGTCCCCATAAGTGTTGTTCGTATGGCTGAGGGCTGCCGTCCGCATCGAACGGGGCCTGCGGAATGTAGCCCATTGTGGTCCAAACGACCGCCAACTTGCTGGCTACCCGCTCCATCTCATTCAGCAGGGCCACGCTCTTGTCCTGCGGAAAATGTTCCAACAAGTCGATGGCCAGCACCCCGGCAAAAGAGCCATCGGGGCAGCCCTCGAGATAGCCCAACCCCTCGGCCAGCACCGGCTCAAAGTTCGGAATCCCGCCGGCCTTCGCCTTGCGTATCCCACGCTCCAGTGCCTCGGGCCAGACTTCGACCCCCACGTGACGGGTCACACCGGGCAGGCCGGCCGTGTGCCAGCAATCCCGGCAACCCAAGTCGAGAATGGAACCGATTGAGCCGTTAGCGGGCCAGATGGACAGCAGCGCGTCACGCATACCAGTTCTCCAGTCTTTCGCCGTGACAAAACTGCCCATTCGTTATCTCCCAGGTGACAGGCAAGTCGCCCGGTAGCCCTGCGGCTATCATCATTCGCGCCGCTTGCTCGAAATTCTTAGCAGCACGACGATCTAATGTAAGAACATATATTTTCATTGTTGCATCGCGTGGCTTCTCGCTTTTTTAAATTGTTTCATTAAATCAAATGCCTTTTCTTTTCGTGACTTCAATCTGTGTGTGGGGCCAAATAATACATCTTCCATTTTTTTGTATACATCATCTCTCTTAAAAATGTCATCCCACGCTGTATATTGATTTTTACCGGTCCATCCTATATTGTGAATAAACTTTTGTTTTATTTCAGGATGTAAAAAAGTTTGTGTAGGATCGGATTGAATTCCTCCGTTTCCGTGTACTTCATTTAAATTTACAAAGTCTAAATTAGTTTGTAATAATGTTTTAAAAATAACAAATCCATCAAACGGTTCTCCCATTTGTATAATATTATCTATATCATATAATTTACGAAATGCATTATTAAATATTTTAGTATCCTTATGTTTTCTATCAAAAATTAAAATACCACTTTCAATATGATTTAAATCTTTAGCGTTTTCAACCTGACATGCTAAAAACTTTTTATTTAATATATTTTCAGGAAAGTTATCATATTCGGTATTATTAAATATACAATCGCCATCTAGCCATATTACATATTGATCACCATTATAATTTAATGCATAATTAATTACAAATGCTTTATGACTAAATCTAATAGTCATTGTTTTAACATAATCTGTATGATTAGATTTGTTTAAAAATTCTTCAACCCATTCTTTATGATTGGGAATATTATAAAAATTTTCCCATAATAGATTGGGTCTATGTATATCAGGTTTAAAATCTTGATAATATATTTTTGCTTTAAATTTATTATAATAATTTGATATTTTTAAAAACGATTTGATCCAATCCTTGCCATATAGTTCGTAACCGTTTTTATTAAAAGAAGTTACAAATAAAATATTATTACTTTTTTCTCGTTCTTTAGTTAGAATAATTTCTTCTTTTCTCCAAGAAAGATATTCGTCACTACCGTTCAAACTTGATCCAAAATGAATTAAAATTCTTTGTTTTCTTAATTCTCGATCATTTAAAAATTGAACATTATCTGCTTTATAATCTGTCTCTATTATATTATAATATTCTCTAACACTTTCATGCAGACTATGCATACCAAACGATATAGCATTTTTATCTATTATATTTTTTGCTTCTTCTATCATTTTATCTAATGTTATTTTTAATACAGGATGTTTTTCTTTTGCTCCAAAAAAATAGTTCGATATATTATCACGTTCAACCATAAAAACAGCATCAATGTTTCTGTCAATAAATTCATGTATAGGTTTTTTACAAATAATATCTAAATCTGCATAATAACCTCCATATTCATGTATTACTGCTATTCGCCATAAATCTGCTCGCATAATATTTAGAGGTAATAATGTGTATATATTAAATATTTCTGATCCTAATGTATCTAAAATAAACTTAGAACATTCGTTATCGTCCATAAAGTTGTATTCTAAATTTGGATTAGTATCATGCCACGATGCTATGTGAAAATGTAATTCTTTAGGAGTATCATATGTTTTCCATGATCTCCAAAGTTTTGTGCCTATAGTACTGGTTATTTCGGTGGCTGCGGGATATAGTTGATCTTTTCTAGCAGTCAGAAATGTCATTTTTAATCTCGTTAATTTCTGAACTTGTCACAGTAGGTGAATAATAATACGCCACGTTAGTAGATGAGACATAAATATCACCATCTTTAAATGTTGTTCCGGAATCATGATTAATAATTTTTCGATCTATTATCGTTGAACGAGAATCGGAATCATTAACACTTCCACTCATGTATTATCTCCAAACCTTTGCAATTGTGATTGTGAAATTCTGATCACATTACATCTTTATTATTATTGACTTGTATTCTATTCCATTCATCTTCATCCCAATAAGATACTATATATTCATCGTCAGCAACCGTATTGTCGTGGTCTTTTTCTACCGTTTTTATTTTTATTAAAGACCAATCTTTTACTCTGTCGTCTTCAATATTATCATTTGTTGTATATTGCATTATTTTCATTATGTCCTTTCTATTAGGCTAAATCACTAGCATTTGTTATATATCCAAAACTACCAGATGTTGTTGCGAGGTAAGTTGAGTTAGTGGTACCATCTCCTAATTGACCATCGGAATTCCAACCCACACTCTTACAAGTACCATCAGATAGTAAGAACATAGAATGATAACCTCCACCTGCAATAGCTGTACATCCAGTAATACTTGATACTGCTACTGGAGTTGGGCTCATGGCATCATGGAAATCTTCTTTTCCTAATTGTCCGCGCCAATTAAAACCCACACATTTAGCAGTACCATCAGATAGTAAGAACATAGAATGATAAGCTCCACACCCAATAGCTGTGCAACCACTAACAGTTGGTACTGCTACTGGAGTTAGTCTGTTCCAAGCGGTACCATCTCCTAATTGTCCTTGGTTATTCAAACCCGTGCTCTTAACAGTACCATCAGATAGTAAGAACATAGAATGATAATCTCCAGCTGCAATAGCTGTACATCCAGTAACACTTGATACTGCTACTGGAGTTGATCTAGAAGTAGTGGTACCATCTCCTAATGGGCCCATGTTATTCCAACCCGTGCTCTTAACAGTACCATCAGATAGTAAGAATAAAGAATGATAAAATCCACTCCGGATACCTGTGCAACCACTAACACTTGATACTGCTACTGAAGTTAATCTATTAGTATTGGTACCATCTCCTAATTGACCATCGGAATTATAACCCACACTCTTAACAGTAGCATCAGATAGTAAGAATAAAGAATGCCTATCTCCACCTGCAATAGCTGTACATCCAGTAATACCAGATACTGCTACAGCAGTTGATCTATTAGTATTGGTACCATCGCATAATTGTCCGTAGTTATTATAACCCACACTCTTAACAGTACCATCAGATAGTAAGAACATAGAATGAGATTCTCCAGATGCAATAGCTGTACATCCAGTAATACCAGATACTGCTACTGGAGTTGATCTATTAGTATTGGTACCATCTCCTAATTGTCCGAAGGTATTCTTACCCACACTCTTAACAGTACCATCAGATAGTAAGAATAAAGAATGCGTATCTCCACCTGCAATACTTGTAGCCCCATCACCTTGGAGTTGTCCCAATGCTATCCAGCCAATACCCTCTGAAGAGGGGTACCTTGCCGCAGAAGATGAATAATAATAAGCTATGTTAGTAGATGAAACATAAATATCACCATCTTTAAATGTTGTTCCGGAATCATGAGTGACTGCAGCTGGATTTGCAAATGGCCCCCATTCTGTTCCATCATGACCTTCAAATTTACTAGTAGATTCATTGAATCTTATTATACCTGTAATTCCTACTAATTCTTGAGTTGGTATTGCATTTGTCACATCATTAGAAGTTTGAGTGGTCATTTGCCATACATCGCCGGCGGTGTGCCCAGTAGTAGCATTAAATTTAATAGTTATTCCGTTATCTAGGTCTTGTTTAAATCCTGTAATCGAAATCCCTGTTGCTTCAGTTGTTGAGAAGTTATCCTTTGACCAAGCAAATTCATCAGGTGTGCCTGTGCTGGTAATTTTCACATAATATGTAGTAGGACCACCTGAACCTGTAAATGGTCCGGCAAATGTAGCATCGTTTAATCCGGATCCGGTAGTTTGAGATGTTGTACCTATTGTAGAAGCTAACTTAGGTACTTGAAGCCAGTCTCCGTCTACATCTAAATTACCGTTAATTATTACACAACCTTTTTGAGATCCATACTCTGAAGATACTGAAGTAAGGTCAGGAGTAATTAAATTATCCGATATTAAAATCTGATCAACAAGTAAAGAACTAAATGATGCTCCGCTAGTTGAGGTTATTACACTATTTGAACTTGTTATTGTTGCATCACCAATTTTAATATTATCGCTAAAATGTCCTTCATAAAATCTTTTACTTGTAGAACCTATATCATAAACTCCATCTATAGATGGTAAAATATCTACATTAACTGCACTTAAATTCGAACCTGCAGAAACTCCGCCCAGTTGTTCCCAAGCAGACCCATTGTAAATTTTAACTAAATTAGACGTACTGTCATAATATATTTCTCCTTCTGCTGGTGATCCGGGGGCAGAACCAGGTGCAAGTTTTATTGATGCTATTCCAGAATCAGCAGTAGTCAGGACGGCTCCGCCTGCCTGGTCTTGGAGAATTAATTTATTTCCAGCGACTGCAGAAGGTTTAATTATTAAGTCTGCCATTTTTGTTCCTAAGAATTATTAATAGTATTTATATAATTATGGAGGTGGGTTTATTATTCCGGTTTTGGGTATTTGGCTTTTACTGGTTCAAGCATGTCAGTTTTCCATGCATCAATACCATCATCTGCTATTTTTTCTAGCTGAGTACCCCAATCTGGGTATTCTGCTTGGCGATTGCGAGCATATTCTTGGGCATCGTATTCGGCTTGTAGACGTGTCTTTTCAACCTCTATTTCTTCTAAAGTTACTGGTGCTATTTTAGGGTTATTCCAAATTATTGTTTCACCATCGTCAGGATTAGCTGTCGTTGAAACACCTCCTTCAAAGTCTGGTACTAACGAGTTAATAGCATCTATAGTGGTAATAGTCATAATTATCCTTTCTTATTTATTGTGCGATTTCTTGTAATATCCAATTTGTTTCTGATGACCACTCATTTGAGTTAAAATTGTGCCTAGTACTCCATTGTTTTAGATATAATTTATATGTTACTTCTGTTGCATTGTGTGTAGGAGAGTCCAACCAAGAATAGTGATTTTTGAATGTGACTTGCCCGATAGTAGAAAGGGTCCCCATATGTAGATAAGCATTTATTTCTGTGCTTCCATCATTAAATTCATACGTAGGACTTCCTACGGCTGGGTAACCACCACCGTTTATATCCCGAAAAATTGCTACTGCTCCTCCACCATCAGTAAAAGAGGCATTAATGCAGACGGACAGTGGTATACTAAACTGTACCAAGATTTTACTGCTGGTTTTTATAGGTGTAATAGCACAAGTATTTTGTGTGGGTGTCCAAGTTTGACCTGTCATAGTTGTTGAACCTTGATGATCATTCTTAGTAACAGTTTGTATCACATGACCCGTAGGCCAAGTTAGTGCTGAATTAGTAAGGTTCCCAGCAGTTACAGTTCCGAGATTATTTGCTGATCCTGACAAGGTTGTGTTTCCTGTAACTCCTAATGTTGATGAAGCAGTTACCGCACCTGTAACTCCTAGTGTTCCAGCCGCAGTTAAATTACCGCCTGTACTAACACTAAGTGCATCAACAGTACCATCTTGATTCTGAATTTTTAATACACCTCCGGTGCTGGGTTTTAGTATTAAATTTGCCATAAAGTTTTATTCCTCATATAACCATTGGGCGATTTCACTGAATTGATTAGTAGACTGTTCCATCAATGAACCACCTTCTAGAACACCTGTTCCACCAGTACTAGTTATTGTTCTTGCTGTTGCATCCGGCTGAACAGTAACATCAGTTCCTGGTTTAGTAAAATTAGTCAAAACAATATTCTCATTAACGGTTACATCTCCTGTAAGGGTAAATGTGTTACCAACAATCATTTCATGTGTAGAATATGTTCCTGTAAGATCCCTGGCATCAGTTTGTACTATACTTTGTGGTACTAAATTCGCTAATTCATCACCTGACGATACATAGTCTGCCAAAAGTCTGGCGTTGCTCATATTCTACTCCGCTTACAGTATTTATAGTATTTATTTGATTATGGGGTTGGGTTTATTATTCCGGTTTTGGGTATTTGGCTTTGATTGCATCGATTGCATCTATGTGAGTTGTAGTGCCATTCTTAGTATCATCAGAAATTAATTCAAATTGGTTTAGGGCATCATATTCTACTTTTCTACTGCGAGCATATGCTTGGGCATCGTATTCTGTTTGCAAACGAACTACTTCAGCATCAATTTCTGCTTCAGAGGGTGGTGTCTGTCCATCATGGTAGTGCATACTACCATCAGATTGACTACTTATTGCTCCACCAACTAAAGAATGTATTGCTGTAAATTTATCGGGTCTCATACCATTATCTCCTGTATGCGTATATGATTTGTGCCATTGCCATGACCTAAATAGCCAGTTCCTCCACTGACCCCCCACCACAACCTAAAATAATAAGGCGTTCCTCCAGTATATGATGTAAGGTTGGGGGGAGTATTTGCTTCTTGATTCCCATCAGATTCAGAGTTGAACATCCACCAATGGGTGAAAGCATCATTAGTCGATTCTACATGAGTATAAGAACCAGTAAATAACATATCATTTAGATCATAGCTTGTGTCATTAGCAGAAGTCATAGCACATCTAACAATAATATTGTTACCCTGAGCTTGGGAAAAACTGGTATAAAAGTTAACGAGTAGCCATGACCCCCCTGCACCAGAACTTTTTTTTGGAGTGTAAGTACCATGCATTCCAGAATCTATAAGTGTGCTACTGGTGCTAGATGTAGAAATATGAGAACCCACAAGTTTGTCATAATGTATTATTTTATTGCTAATTGTATGTCCTGACGGAAAAGTAAGTCCAGTTCCAATCGTTCCAGTTACTGCACTTCCTATAACCCCTGAAGCAACTGTACCAAGTCTCGTGATATTATCCTGTACTCCATTATCTAATGTTACAGTTCCACCTGACTCTGATGCTACTGTTACGCCATTTAATTTAAAGTTCGCCATGTAAATATTTATCCTATTATGTTAAATGATCCGTTTGCACCGGTATCTATATCTCCGGTAACATTAAGTTCGGTCATAATATTTAAATTACCATTAACTGTTACGTTTGGTATAGTAACCGGGCCTATTACTGCCATACTGTAATTAGCCGCCACAGTTAAATCTTCTGTAAATGTTGAAAGGTTTGATGTCATTCCAGCAAGTGTCAATGTTGCACCACTAACTGCTAAGTTTCCTGCAACAGTTACAGTATCAGTTGATGATGAACCAGTTGAAGAAATTCCGTCTATTCCTGAGGCATCTAATTGTGCTTTTGTTACTGCATGTCCGGATGCTGTTCCAGTAGGTATAGTGATATTACCACTAAATGTACCACCAGTGGATGGGACTGTATTTGAACTTGAAAATGTACCAAATGCTTCTGTTTGTAATGTATCGCCTACATCTGCTCCTGCGATTAATACTACAGTTGTTCCATTTGAGGCTGTAACATCAACTCCGACAACAAGTTTAATTCCATTCAAATAAACATTTATAAAACCAACCGTATAGGCATTAACCAGTGTAAATGTTGTTTGATTTGCTGTAGCCGTAAATGTTTCTGTAGTCATTGTATCTTCGGCTACTACAAATGTATTAAATGCCATTGTTTGTACTGTATTGCCTGCGGTTACACCGGAACTTAATACTACAGTATACGGGGCACTTGTACTTGTTGCAGTAAAATCATCGCCACCAACAAGTTTAACTCCATTTAAATAAACATCTATGTAACCTAGTGTATAAGCATTGGCTAGTGTAAATATTGTTTGGTTTGCTGTGGCAGTAAATGTTTCTTTGGTATAGGCATTTTCTCCTGAACTACCACCGCCAATTGCTCCCCAGGCACTTCCATCGTATCCTTCAAAACTAGTATCGGTTGTATTAAATCTAAATGCGCCGGTAGCAGTTGTTCCTCTTTGTGCGGTTGTGCCAGAAGGTACCTTAAATGATCCGGTAGACAAATAGATATCATCGTGAAGTTTTACAGCAGTTATTGCATCGTCTGTTATGCTGTCTGTTTTTATTTTCTTTAATGCCATTTTTTATGTCCTAGTAATCTGAAAGTTGTGTATTAATTCCTATTATTTACATTATTCTGGTTTATCTGGCCATGTAATATCATTATATATTTTTCCCGAAGACTGTTCGGCGGGAATATCTCTTAATGCTTTTCTGTAATTCTTCCATGCGGTACTTACTGTTCCAGTATCACTTAACGCCATCCAATCGGTTTCTGCAAGAAGTCTATCTCGTTCTGCTCTTATTCGTGTCCATTCATCTGCGAGTAATCGGGCATCTTTAGCAGTATTATCACCCTTAAAATGTGATTTAACATATACTTTAGGAGATTGACTTTTACCATCATTGTCCAGAACTTCTTCACAGTTTACTTTACTGTCTGACCACTTGATGTTGTAGATTCCTGTTGTTTGATTCATATAATTATCAAGTTGATTTAGTCTTGCTTGAACATCCTCATCGGTACATTCAACTATCACATATCCTGTTTCCCCAGAATAATCTACTACAGGTGGATCACCAGAAGTAACAGAATCTAACCATGTCCAGTATTCGGACTTGGATAATCCTTTTGCATTTCTCCTACATTGCCATTCTGTTTCATGGAATGTTTGGAGTACATTACTTTTGTGTGATATATACATTTTAAATCTCTATTATCTGAAAATTAATATGGATTTTCCATTGATTGCTCCCGTCGCCGGATGTTCCAAAACCTTGAACATAATCACCCCTATTAAGATTAACTGTAACAGTAGCAGTATCAGTATGGTTTCCACTAGAATTTGACTTTCCCATAGTCATGTACGTTCCATTTACTTTAATAGCGGCCGAATCATCATTTGCACTATGCCAATTGCAATGTGTTATGAGGTAATTGCCTGCCTTTAAACAAATCATTCTATCATAAGCAATAGCAAAATCTTTGTTAAAATGTTCGCCTTCATACGCGGATTTCGTTCCTCCCCTCCATTCATCGAAAATATTAACTACATTACCGTATAAATTATCGTGGGCAGTTTTCAGTTTCGCATTACCAATATAACTCACATCCCTAGTAACCTCATCCCATGTCTTACCATCTGGTGTAACCACCAGATTAGTCTGTTCCATGTTTCTGTCTCCACCGACTAACTCATGCAGGAAGGGTGTTTCAAAGGTCTGGTAGTGTGAGGAGCTGTGGGTAGGAGTTGCTATGTGAAAATGCTCAATCATCAATTCTTGAGATGCTTTATTTGTAGCTTCAAAAGTATGAATTCCTAAAACTGGTTCAGAACCACTTGTTATATAACCCACATGACTCCATGCAGACCCACTAGTTGTAGTTTGTGTTGCATTTGATCCATCAACTTTTAACTGTCCTCTAGTACCAAGATCATATCCTTTCCAAAGGAAATTAGTTCCAAATACAGGAACTTTTCCATAATAAACACCAGCAGAGCCAGTTGTATTTGAATTTATTTTACAACCACTAGAACTTGCTTGTCCTGTCACGGAAAGAGCATTACTTCCACTACTCGCATTATAAAATAAATCTCTTGAACAATCTATGATCCTACTACCTTTACTAACACTTCCAACACCAGCACTTGTCTGAGGAACAAAATCTGCCATCAGCATATAATCTGCTAGGACTACTGCATCCTCTGGTATAGGTGGCATCTTGGGTTGGTGGAAGGTAATATCACCTACAATTCCCCAATTATAAACATAATCATCTCCACTATTTGTAAAATTATTTTTTACTGTCACTCCATCAACTTGCCAGTAAGCACTACTATGATGATTTCCTGCATAGATTTTAATAATATGAGTTCCGTATGGAAGATTTTGTGCTACAGTATTAATACCATTAGCACCAGACCCCCATGTAATCCCTGTACCTATAAATGTTAAATATTGAGTTTTGTCATCTTGAGAAATCCAAAATCCATGTGTACCATTATAGACAACATCATCACCAGACACACTTGTTAGCCCATCATCCATTACATAGGCAATATCATCAGCCGCATTCAGCATACTTGCATCTGCATAAGTAGCACCAAGTGTTCCTGCATTAGCACCACCATTTCCAAACTCTCTCCAATGGAATGACTTTGCAACTTCTGATTGAGAGTGGTCTATTGCTCCTGCCATAAATGAAGGTAGGTATGCCTGAGCCCAAGATGTTCCATCTGGATCTCCTGAGTTTCCACCACCTGAAATATGTCTTCCTGCTGGTGGCATCATATTTACTGAGGTTTTAATATTCCCAGAACTGTCCACCCACTTGACAATCCTTCCTCCGTTTACTGGCCTCCAATAATCTCCTCCTTTTTCCCATGCAGACAATCCTAATGAGGTTGCAGTATCCAAAGTATCATCGAAATAACCTGACCCTGTTCCTGCCCATCCTGTAGCAACCTTACCATGTGAGGTTGTATCATCTATATCAACATCTGTCCCTGCTTGGTCTTGTGCAAATGGATTGTAGTGTGGTGTCCCTGAGACTGTGAACTTCTTTCCGTAGGATACTACATTCTGTGAGGGTATCTGTATCTGTGATTTAGTTGTAGTTGATGTGGTGTCTTGGGCTATTAGTTCGCATCCTGTAGGGTAATTAGAATAACCAGAAGCCCAACTTATTCTTATTGTATGAATACCTAATGTAGTATCAGAAGATAAAGATGAAGATGCTGTTAAATCTACATTGAAAACTGAACCTGACGAAACGTATCTCAAGGCTAATGGAGAGTTTACAACACCATTTGGATTAAATGTTGTGGTAGCAGTTACCCCATCAATTTCAATTTTAAATGATCGGTTGGTATCTGAATTTAACCCTATATAATTAAATGCATTAAAATATCCTGTTATTTCAAAAAAAGAAGTTGTAACATCTGCAAGTTTTACAAACACTCCACCAGTTCCATTAACAAATGTTAAAGAACCAACTCCTCTCATCCATTCTCTACCATCAATTGAATAAACATTATCTCCATGAGTTGCAGTTTCTTGTTCCAATAACTGAATACTCTTAAACATATGCCTCTGACTCCCAAAGTGTGCGCCAATTCTAGGGTCTTTGATAGGCTTGCTTCCTTTTATATTGGTATAATAATATTTGTGGCCGTCTGTTTGTACAGTATCACCATATGTTCCTGTATGTGCAGTTCCGTTCGTTATATTACCTGAAATGGCAGGATATAATAGAGTGGTTTTAATATGAGAAGATGCAATATGTTCTATAGAAGTAAATTCGTTAGTAATTGCGGTAGTTAAACCTGAAACATCTGTGGAGGCTACCCCCGTTGAAATTATTTCTGCGAAGTCTCGTACTTTGCTCATCCTTGTATCTCCATTAATGTCATAACAGTAGGCATATTATCTTTTTGTGCTGTTATAGTTTGAGAATTATTAGATTGATCAATAGCTAAATGCACAGTATAATCGACTGCTGACCCAGAAGTATTATATGTTGTGTCGAGAGCTTGCATATTATGTTGTGTTGTATAATCAAGTTGAGTTGTACCAGAATTATCCACACTACATAAGTAATGATCAGTTGGTTGGTTATTCAGATAGCCATTTGTAGAACCACTAGCATTTCTATAAATACGAACACCATATCTAACTGCTGTTGTTGCTCTTTCAACATATAATGGTATACTCAACGAAATAAGGATTTTATTACTAGTGGATTTAGGTGTAATAGATCCAGTTATACCTATACTACCTGATGCTGAAAATGATGTTTCAGTTAATGTACTCGTGGCTGTTGAATGCGTTGCAACAATAGTTTGGATAATATGACCAGTAGGGAAAGTAAAGTTAGACATATCAGCAACAGTCGGAGAACCAGCTATGGTTGTAACACCTGTCATGGCCGCATCTTTAACTGTTAACGTTTGATCTGCATCTTTTTTCTCAATTGCATTTACTTTCAGAGTACTCATGTAAATATTTATCTGTTCATCAGTAGTTTGGATTCGCACCATCTAACTAGATCACCGTCGTATAATTTGAAATCGACCGCGTCTTTGCCACTGAATAAAACGAGTACTTTATCTGTTACGTAATAAGGATAGGGTAGGTATTTTTCTAATGTAATTAAATGTTTTGTTTTGATTGGTACTTGACTTTTAAGTTTTATTTTATAACTATCATAAAGTTTTTGCATTAAAAGGAGACCGCCTCTAGAAAGGCGCAATCCTCTGCCTCTTCGATAATTTGCAAATACAGTATGAACATCTATTTTATCGGGGCTAATTGTAGAAAAAATTTCATCGTTATTACTATGTTGTTTTAAGTCTTCAATTATTTGTAATTGTAAATTCATTTTTTGGATATGAACTTAGGAGGGATCCACCCTTTGTAACCAACTTCACCTAGTTCTCTAACACTAGACTTGATTTGCCTTGAATCATGCCCCATTCCTTTGGCATCATAAGCACGAGCAAATCTATCATCTGCTACTATTTTATTTGGATCGGGTACTTGTACTTGTAAAACAATACCTTTTGAATTGTCTTTCTTTGCTTGCCGTTTTGCATAATATTGTGCCGCTTTAGGAGTAGTAGCAAGATATATATTATGTTCTGAATAGCCTGGCAC
>Ga0080013_1001521_pt1 | contig 30420 bp, 13 predicted proteins | sample ETNvirenome_6_85_FD_69236 | JGI IMG/M metagenome (GOLD analysis project Ga0080013, IMG submission 69236) | Marine viral communities from the Pacific Ocean - ETNP_6_85 (SPADES assembly) (version 2) | ecosystem: Environmental > Aquatic > Marine > Oceanic | place: Pacific Ocean | collected 2013-06-19 | reverse complement strand
CAGGATCAATTCCCTGGCATGACGGTATATGAACTGTCCACTCAACCCCCATCCAGGGGGTTTTGTGTGTGTATAATTAGAGAGTAACAAGGCAACGCACCTTATGAAATGGTTTTCTGAGCAACTGCTGAACTCAACTCACTGGGTTTATATCCGACTGCTTGAGGATGCACCACGCGACCGGATCCACCAACACCTGACCCGCATTTTTGACATTGGGGTTATGGATACAGTCAACCAATATCTACAAACTGTCCATAAAACCCGCTGGAGACTGGACAATCAATAAACTGTCCCCAAAACCCCCAATTGGGGGTTTTATTATGTATAATATAAGAGTAAAGACGAACTTCACGATTAAGTTAAGTTTTGTCACTATTGAGAGGATATTAGTATCCTCTCACTTAAAATAACACAATCACAAAGGATTATCAAATGATTGAGCAAAAATTACACGAAGATGCTATCATAGTAATGGAGACAATCGAAGACAGTGTAGAATACATTTGTAACGAACATTTTTTATCAGGTGAGAAGGTTTGGGTTATGGTTCGCGCTCTTGCGGATGCAAACCTAAGTGAATTCCCCACAAATGATTAAGAAACCTTTAGAAAATTAAAACTAGATAAGCATTACTTATAGAAAATTAAAACTAGATAAGAATTTTTAATAGATGAAGATGCTTGTCAAAGACTTACGTCAATTGGTTGAAGTAGTAACACCTTACCACCAGCAACTGGTGAAACAGGTCAAATCAATCCAGTTGTCAAACTGACCACTTCCCCCCCTCAAGGGGGGTTTTGTGTGTGTATACTTATTAAGTACCTAGAATTTTTCTTATGCTGAGTAAAGAACTTTACAGAGAAATCATTAAGGCGTACAAGGAGACAGGATCTGAACTATATTTAGAGGATGTCATGTTTCTAACCGCCGATAACAACTATGTTGGTAGGTACAAGCATCGCGACACGTTCACACCTTACCGCTCCCAGAGCATCCTAAACGATTTCTAAACCAGTTGCTGAACTGACCACTTCCCCCCCTCAAGGGGGGTTTTTTGTGTGTATGATATAGAAGTAATTTATTGGAATATCCAATGAGAACCATGGTCGCAGATTACTCCTTTGACCAGTTACAAACTATTAAAGGATTCTTTACTGAGGATCAATGGAATGCTATCGACGCTGCCCTTTCTGACTATCAAGATTATGGCGATTATGAAACACAATTGTCAGAATCAATCAGAGATAAGATTCGCCAGTTGTATGATTAAGACCAGTTGATAAACCGAACACCAGCACCCCACGGGGTGCTTTTTCTATGGGTATAATACAGAAGTACACGAGACGAGATCATTTTGACCGCTTCCACCCTGACCGATACAACCTACAACGGTTGGACCAATTACGAAACCTGGAATGCTGCCCTTTGGATTGGCAACGATGAAACCATCTACCGCCACGCTAAAGAATGCAAAAATCTTGGTTACCGCAAGTGGGCGATGTGCTTCATCGATGAGTTCGGCGAATACAACACAGGTGACGGCGTTGCCTGGTTGAGCGACGAGATCGACACTGACGAAATGGATGAGATGTTGGACGATCTCTAAACCGAACACCAGCACCCCACGGGGTGCTTTTTTTATGGGTATAATGCAAGAGTAATACGCATCCGTCAAATGTTTGCTTCTCTTATCCGCTCATTAATCCGATCTGCGTTGATCAATAATGGAGAGATGACCTGTAGCGATGTAGTCCGTTATATGGGACTAAATCCTATACGCCACAAGGGCACCATCCATGGGTTTATGATCGACCTGGAGGGCGCAGGAGTGCTCACAGCGACTAAAAAGAATGGTCGCCGCCACTTATGGGCAATTCGCACAGAATCTATCCGCAAACGTGATCGTCTCGCTGCTGTGGTGATGTAAATCAAATTTAAAGCGCCTCTTGACAGGGCGCTTTTTTTTGTCATTTCTTATTAATTTAAGCGTTATTAGCAGTTCTTATATTAAAAATCCTTATCAATCGGATATCCGTGATTAGCAGTCCTTATATGTGCCAATTTATAAAGTGTCCATTGATTAAAAATCCTTATCAATCGGATATCCGTGATTAGCAGTCCTTATATGTGCCAATTTATAAAGTGGCGGCGCCATGCCCCCCCCTATAATAATTACATGGGTCCCTTTAGTCTACAAAGTGTTACGGACGCCAATGAAATATAAACCCTCTAAGCAATCCATTTAAAAAACCCTCTAAGCAATCCATTTAAAAAACTGTCCAAGCAAACCAGTCAAAAAAATAAAATCCCATATATAATTGAAACAATAATTTGAAGAGCATGCAAAAAAATTTCGAAGAAAATTTTACAGATATAAAGGTCAATCCAATTACTGATGAATATTATGTTACAATATCTGAATGGGTCATCAATGAATTGGGATGGTATGAAGATACTGTAGTAGAATGGGTAATTGATGGAAATGAATTATTTTTAAAAGAAATCAAAAATGATTAAAGAAACTATATACCACATTTACAACGAGAAAGAAAATGATTAAAGAAACTATATACCACATTTACAACAAGAAAGAAAATGAATGTATATATCATTGTTTAAAAGAAATAGAATTCAAAAAAATATGGAAAAAGATCAAAGAAAATAAAAATTTTATATATGTAAAATTAGATTATGAACCAAGTCCAATTTCTTGTCTAGAAGATCACTCATATTAAAAAATATAAATGAAAACTTTTGATGACCTTATTCATGTAAATCCAAATGCTCTTAGTAAAAAAGTATGTAAAGACATTATTAAAAGATTTAAAAAAGACGATAGAAAAAAACAAGGTGCAACTACACTAGGATTAGATTTAGATGTAAAAAAATGTGTAGATCTTCATATTAGTAATCTAGAAGATTGGAAAGATATCGATAATATACTCTTTAAATCTAGTGATGATAATTTAAAAGAATACTTAGACAAAATAAAAGTAGACGATAAAATTTTTTTTAATATGGATACTTTACGAGATACTGGATATCTTGTAAAAAGATATAAACCAGGAGATTATTTTAATTGGCACAGTGATAGAAATTATGAAAATGGTTGGTCTAGAGTTGTTGCATGTGTTTGGTATTTAAATGATATTACAGAAGGTGGTTATACAGAATTTGCACATGGAAGAAAAATATATCCAAAGACAGGACAATTAATAATGTTTCCAACTTCTTGGACATTTCCTCATAGGGGAGTTACACCAAAAGTAGATAACAAATACATTATTACATCATTTATAGAAATAAAAGATTCTTGCATACCTTAATAATAATTGACAAAGTATAAATAAACTGATAAAATATCATGATAAAAGGTAATTAAACATTATGTCAAAAGGATTTACTGTAAAAGCAAAACCTCCAGTAAAGCAGAAAGAAGAGGATTTTGATTATAAGAAGGCATTAGAATTAGTTAAAGGAAAAACAATAGTTTTTTGTTTACCAGGACGTAATGTTTCATATACATTTTTAAAGAGTTTTGTACAATTATGTTTTGATCTTGTAAAAGCACAAGCAAGCATACAAATTTCACAAGATTATAGTTCTATGGTGAATTTTGCAAGATGTAAGTGTCTTGGTGCAAATGTTCTTAGAGGACCAAAGCAAATTCCATGGGATGGTAAATTAGAATATGATTATCAATTATGGATTGATAGTGATATTGTATTCAACACCGAAAAATTCTGGCAAATCTTATTAATGGAAAAAGATATTGCAGGAGGTTGGTATTGTACTGAAGATGGTAAGACAACATCTGTTGCACATTGGTTAGAGGAAGATGATTTCCGTAATAACAATGGTGTAATGAATCATGAGACTATTGAGAGTATTTCAAAGCGTCGTAAACCATTTACTGTTGATTATACTGGATTTGGGTGGCTTTTAATTAAGAAAGGAGTATTTGAGAATCTTGAATATCCTTGGTTTGCACCAAAGATGCAAGTCTTTGAATCTGGTGAAGTACAGGATATGTGTGGTGAAGATGTAAGTTTCTGTTTAGATGCAAAAGAGGAAGGATTTGAAATTTGGTGCGATCCTCGTGTTAGAGTAGGTCATGAAAAGACTAGAATCATTTAGCATGAAAACAGAGACATATAACATTTATATCGACAATAAAAAAGTACATTCTAATCTTTCAGAGGAAAAATACTTTGATATTTTGGAAGATTATGCCCAGGAATTTTATAAAACTGGGATTCCTCATCCCAATTCAGTATCATTTAAAATTATTCAGGAGAATTAAATCTTATGGCATTATATAGTAGCAATAGTGTTTGTGTTCAGTCTAAACCAAAAAAGTCTCGTCAAGGAGATGGTAAAAATACAAAGTATGCTTCATCATCTTCCAACAAATCTCGAAAACCATATAGAGGTCAAGGAAAATAAAGAGAAATAAATAATAAAAATCACCACCTATATAAAGTTTCTTATGAAATCATATAACGAATTTATTGATAATCCTAAGGAACAAAATAAAATTGAAGAGAATGTTTCTTCAGGTAGAGCAAAGAAAGCAAAATTATCTCCTATTAGTCAAAGAATTACTCAAAGTCAAGTTGATAGTATGAGAAATCGTATACAACAACAAAGACGTGAAGTAGAAAAAGAAGAAGAAAGAAAAAGATGGAGAAGACATTTAAAACAACAGCAACAAGATGCTCTTAAAAGAACAGGAAATATAAATCCACGTGGTGCTGGTCATAAGAGGAATCCAAATCAAAGTGAAGAAGAATTGGATGATCTAAGGCAACGTGCTGCGAAATTAAAAGGAAAAAAATAACTTTTTCCCTTTATTATGAATAAATAGATAATAAGTCATAAATAAATCAAGATTAAAATCCTATTAGAATGGCAATAAAAAGGATATCTAGATCATTTAAGGATATTAGTTTATCATTTGAACCACATCCAGTAACAAAAGATCTTACTACCTTAAAAAATGAAAGGGCAATTATAAGATCAGTTCGTAATATTGTTTCTACAATACCAACAGAACGTTTTTTTAATTCTTCTTTTGGTAGTAAAGTTAGAGCAATGCTCTTTAATAATCCAGATTATGCAACAATTGGTGTTATTAGGGATCAAATTATTAATTCAATTAATAATTTTGAACCAAGAGTTAAAAATATACAAGTTGATGTGAATGAACTTTATGATGATAATAGTCTTGAAGTGACAGTTATTTTTGATATTATTGGTCAAGACTTTCCAACACAAGAATTTACTTTTATTTTAGAGGCAACGAGATAAAATGCCTTTTACAAACTACACAAATTTAGATTTCGATCAAATAAAGACATCAATTAAAGATTATTTAAGATCAAACTCTAGTTTTACTGATTATGATTTTGAAGGGTCAAACTTTTCAATCTTAATCGATACATTAGCATACAATACATATATCAATGCATTTAACTCAAATTTAGCTGTAAATGAAATCTTTTTAGATTCTGCAACTATAAGAGAAAATGTTGTTTCATTAGCAAGAAACATTGGATATGTACCAAGATCTAAAAAAGCTTCTACAGCAATTGTATCATTTAATATAGACACTACTAATAATACACCTACACTTACACTTCAACCAGAATTAATTTGTGTAGGAAAATCAGATAATTCATCTTATATTTTTTCTATTAGTGAAGAAATTACTTCTACTGTAACTAATGGAACAGCACAATTTTCAAATATTACAATTTATCAAGGTAGATATTTAAAAAAGGTATTTTCTGTAGATGGATCATTAGATCAAAGATTTATTTTACAAAATCCTGATATTGATGTAAGTACAATCAGAGTAAAAGTAAAAAATCCTAATTCTACTGGAGAAGGTAGAAAATATTCTTTAGTTGATAATATTACATCGGTTGATAAAGATTCTGAGATATTTTTAATTCAAGAAGTTAAAGATGAAAAATATGAATTATTATTTGGTGATGGTATTTTTGGTAAAAAATTAGAAAATAATTCGGAAGTTGTTGTTGATTATATCGTTACTGATGGATCTAGTGGTAATGGTGTTTCTGAATTTTCTTTTGCCGGAACAGTTTTTAATAATAATAAAGCACCAATATCACCATCAAATAGTAGTGGAGTAATTATTACTACAAATCAAATATCAAGAAATGGTTCAGAAATTGAAAATATTGATTCAATTAAACATTATGCTCCTAGATTATATTCAGCTCAACATCGTACTGTAACAGCAAACGATTATGAAGCAATTATTAAAACAAATATCTATCCAAATGCAGAAATTGTTAATGTAGTTGGTGGAGAAGAGTTAGATCCACCAGAATTTGGATCAGTAAATATTTCAATTAAACCTAAAAATGGTTTATATGTTTCAGATTTTGATAAACAATTAATTTTATCAAAGTTAAAACAATATAGTATTACAGGAATTAATCAAAAAATAGTTGATATTAAAGTTCTTTATATTGAACTTGATTCTTCAATCTATTATAACCCAACAAAATCATCTACACCTCTTACAATTAAATCAAAAGTACAAAATTCTTTAACAACATTTAGTAATTCTTTGTATTCTACCAAATATGGCGGAAGATTTAAGTATAGTAAATCAATTAAGTTAATTGATGATACAGATGAAGCAATTACTTCTAACATTACAAAGGTAATTATTAGAAGAAATTTAAATGTTTTATTAAATCAATTTGCAGAATATGAATTATGTTTTGGAAATCAATTTTATGTAAATCCTGAAGGTCAAAATATAAAATCAACAGGTTTTAAGATTAATTCAACACTTACTGGAAATGAATTTGTTTATTTTACTGATATACCAAATTGTAAAAAAACAGGTACTATTGCAATAGTTAAACCATCATTAAATCCTGAAGTAAATCCAAGAATAATTGTTCAATCTGCAGGAACTGTTAATTATATTACTGGGGAAATTAAATTAAATAGTATTAATATTGTTCAAACTGAAAAACCAAGTAATATAATTGAAATTCAAGCATTCCCAGAATCAAATGATGTGATTGGAATAAAGAACATTTATCTATCATTAGATGTTTCAAAAAGTAAAATAAATATGATTAAAGATGTTATTTCATCAGGTGAAAATGTTTCTGGTGTTTTATTCTCTACCAAAAATTATTATAAATCAAGTTACTCTAATGGAAGTCTAATAAGGAATTAATATGATACAAGCAAGTTTTGAAAATAAAGTTCAAATTTCAGATATATTAGATAATCAGATACCTGAATTTATATCGTCTGAAAATCCTAAATTTTCGGAATTTTTAAAACAATATTATATTTCTCAAGAAATACAAGGGGGAAATGTAGATATTGTTGAGAATCTACCTTTTTATCTAAAATTAGATAATTTAACTCCAGATGTCTTAAATGCATCCACTAGTTTAACTCAAGATGTTACTCAAGATCATGTAAAAGGAATAACATCGGAAATTTTTGTATCTAGTACAAGCGGATTTCCAAGAAAATATGGGTTAATTCAAATTGATAATGAAATTATTGCATATAAATCTAAAACATCTACTAGTTTTGTCGATTGTATTAGATATTTTAGTGGAATTGATAGTTTTGGGAAGAATTTAACGTTTACTTCTTCTAAAATAGAGTCCCATACTAGTGGAACTAAAGTTATTAATCTAAGTGTTTTATTTTTAAATGAATTTTATAGTAAAATAAAGCATTCTTTATTAACTGAACTAGAATCAAGTGAATTACATAAAGATTTATATGTAAATAATTTTTTAAAGAATACTACTTCTCTTTATAAAACTAAAGGAAGTAAAGAATCATTTAGAATTTTATTTGAAGCGTTATTTAATATAGAACCAAAAATTATTGATTTAGAACAATATGTTATTAAATCATCGAATTCAGATTTTCGTAGAAGAAGAGAACTATTAGTAGAACTTGTATCTGGTAATGAACCATTAAATATTAATGGACAGCAATTAACAAAGACTAATAATTCAGATATTTTCGGATCTGTTTCTGAAATAGAGATATTAACCAGAGATACTAAAACATTTTATAAAATTTTATTGTATATTGGATATGATGAATCTAGTGATGATAAAAATAATTTATTTACTATTACACCATCAACAAAATTAATTGAAAATGTTAAAACAACAGATAATTCTAAAACTTTAGTTGTAGATTCTACTATTGGATTTTTAGAATCTGGTAGTATTTTTTATAAAAATAATGAAATTTTCTATACTGAAAAAACATTAAATTCATTTTTAGGGTGTTATACATCTGGCAATACTTATATTAATTTAGATATACCTAAAACATCTAATGTTCATTCTAATGATACATATTTTGCTTATGAAAATGGAGATACTTCTAAAAAAGTAGAATTTAGACTATTAGGATCTATATCAGATATTATTTTAGATACTTCAAATAATAAAACTCATATAAATGCTATCGATGAAAAAATATTTGTAGACCATTTTGGAGCAAATATTGAAAACAGTCTAGAAATAGACCAACAAAATATTAATGAAATAATTGCAAATAGTTTAATTTACAATACAAGTGTAAGAATTGAATTAGATACTATAAATTATGGTAATTCTACTGCAACTACAAAATCTTCAATAGATAAAAGTTTCTTAAGAGTTGGTGATAAAGTAGAACTTTTAAAAAGAAATACAGAAATTGGTATTTCTAATTATTCTAATTTAACTATTGAAGGATTTGATGGGCAAGTAATATTATTTAATGAACAATTTGATACATCTCTATTAGATATAGATCAAAAGTATGATATTCGTAGAAAATTAGATTATTCTTCTAGTTCTTTAGTGCCTTTAGAATATAATAATTTAACATCAAATATTATCAATTTTTATGAAGAAGAATCTAAAAATTTCTATATCGCTTCTAATTCACTTCCATCTTATGAAATAACAAAAGATATTACAAAATCAAGTGCAGATAGTGTAATTAATTACATAACTTTACAAGAAGCATATACTACAGTTAAATTAAGTTCGCCTTCATCATTTATTAATGGGGATCATGTTTATTATTCATATACTGGGGATAGTCCTATTAATGGATTAGAAAAAGGTGAATATTATGTTACTATAGAAGATAAAGTAAATATAAAATTATATAAATCAAGATCATCTATAACAGTAAATAATTTTGTTTATTTGTATCGTGGATTAAAAAATAGTGATGAAAGCGGAAATGCACTCCCTATATCATTGCCATCAGGAACTCATACTTTTACATTATTTTCACATAAAACTTCTAATGGAAAAATTTCTTCTGCAAAATTATTTAAGAAGGTAGTATCAAATCCAAGTTTATCTGAAATTGGTGAAGAAATTACATCTGAATCTATAGGAATTTTAGCTAATGGTGTAGAAATTTTAAGTCCAAAGACTACAGATAAAATTTATTACGGTCCTATTGATAAAATAGATATTATAAGTGAAGGATCAGGTTATGATGTTCTAAATCCACCTAGTTTAAAATTAGAATCTGGTGATGCAAAAATACAACCAGTAGTTAGTGGATCTATTGAAAAAGTTTATGTAGATCCTATAGAATTTGAAGTAAGAGATCCAGTTATTACAATAAAAGGTGGTAATGGTAAAAATGCAAAATTATCAGGGACATTAAAACCAAAATCTAGAGAAGTATTTTTTAATGCACGTAGAATAAATGATGGTGGTGGATTAAGTGTTGATGACGAAACTATTACATTTTTATCCGACCATAATTTCTATAATGGACAAAAAGTTTTTTATGATGTTAATAATATTAATAATTCAAAAATTGGTATTTCTATATATGGTGGTGTAAATATACAGAGTGGATATTTAAATAATAATACCCCATTTTATGTAACGGTTATAAATCCAAAAACAGTTAGATTATATCCAACTTTAAATGATTATAGAACTGGAATAAACACTATAGGATTTTCTTTAGAAGGAAATTATGGAATACATAAGTTTAAAACCGAACCAAAAAATACATTAGATTCAGTTGTAGTTGAAAATCCAGGAGAAGGATTTGAAAATAGAAAATTAATTGTAAAAACTTCTGGTATTTCTACATTTAATGATTGCATTAATTACAAAAATCATGGATTTTCTACCGGAGAATTAGTTAGTTATGATTATCAAACTGATAGTATTTCTGGTCTTTCTAAAACAAATCATTATTATATTTTAAAAATAAATGATGATTCATTTAGATTATCTAATGCTGGGATTGGTGGAACGGATAAAACATTATATAATAGGGAAAAATATGTATCTATTGGTTCTACTGGATCTGGATATCAGTATTTTAGTTATCCAAATATAGAAGTATCTATTAATTATTTAAAAACGGGTACTCAACAAGAATCTACTGTTAATTTAGTTCCAGTTGTAAAGGGAAAAATTATAGATGCTTATTTGTATGAAGAAGGTGATAGTTATGGATCTACCGTATTAAATATAGAAGAATCTCCAAAATTAAATGTACTTCAAGGAAAAGAAGCATCTTTTACTCCTGTAATTAATGGAGGTCAGATTGAAAAAGTTGTAGTAAATTATGGTGGTTATGATTATCATTCTATTCCAGATTTAGAAATAATTAGTAAAAAGGGTATTGGTGGTGTTCTTAGAGCAGAAATATCTGGAGAAAAAGTAGTTAAAGTTACAGTTATACAGCCAGGAATTAATTATTCACATGAAGATATAACGATTAAACCAGTTTTTAGTGGAAAGGGTTTTGTGCCCATTGTAAAAATTAGATCATTAACGGTTGATGCAGCATATAAGTATGGTGTTCAATATAACAATCGTAGAGATCCTTCTTATGAATTTTTACATAATAATAATGGTGAATTGCAATATGTAGTTTCTGGATATTCAGATTTATTAAAGAATCAATTTAGTGAAAATGAAAATAGACATTCTCCAATTATTGGTTGGGCTTATGATGGAAATCCAATTTATGGACCTTTTGGTTATGCAGACCCTGAAAAATTAACAGGTAGTGGTATAAAAAAATTGGTTTCTAGTTATAAAAAAAGTAGTTTAAATGTAAAAAATAGACCATCAAATACAGAATTTATTGAAGGTTATTTTATTGAAGATTATAAATTTGATAATTCTGGAGATTTAGATATTCATAATGGAAGATGGTGCAAAACTCCAGAGTATCCAAATGGTGTTTATGCATATTTTACAACATCTGTTTTAAATGCAAATAATGAAAATGTAGGATTTTTTCCATATTTTATTGGAAATAAGTTTAGATCAAAAGTAATAAAGGAAAATATAGACGACAGTTTGTCACATACATTTAATTTTAAAGATAGTTCTTTATTAAGAAATACTTTTCCATATAAAGTTCAAAGTGAATATGGATCATATGACTTTTTTCCATCAAATAGATCTAAAAATAAGCATATAACTAAAATAACTTCTATTTCAAAAGGATCTATAGATCTTTTTAATATAGTAGAAAGAGGTGATAGATATAAAGTTAATGATCTATTGAATTTTAAAACTGATTCTTCTAATGGATTTGGGTTATCGATGAAAGTTAAGTCTATTGAAGGTGGAAAAATAGATTCAGTGGTTAATACTTATAAAAAGTATACAGATTGTAAATTACTTCCATATAGTGATACTCAAACTTTATTTCGTATTTTACCATCACATGATATAAAAAATAATACACCAATTAGTATAACTGGTTTATCAACAGATTTTCAATCTTTAAATGGTGATTATACTGCGATAGTTGAAACTTTTAATACTGTATTGGATGAAAATATTCCTCAATATAATCCAGAATCTCTTCCTGGTACGCATCATGATGATGTTACTGGAATTGTTACTGATATTAAACTTCAAGATTATCCTAGTTTTGTATCAATAGGAAGTTCTATTAAAGTTAAAAGTAAAGGATCATTAGGAAATCCTAATGATCAATATTTTACTATATACAATTATTTTCGTGATGAAAAAATTATAAGATGTAAAAAAACTGGTGTTAGTGGAGTAAGTACTGCTACTGAAGTAGTTGAATTTTTGCCAAATACTATAAAAATTGATGGTTTTGTAACGAATAATACCAATAAAGTAAATTATAAAAGATATTTTAATCCAAAAGAGTCTATTGGTGTTGGAACTTATCCAGGAATAAATTATCCAATAACTTTTTATGTTGGTAAGAATGAAATAACTAAAAATGTACCAACTCAAACAATTTATTTGCCTAATCATGGATTTTCGACAGGAGAGTCTATTATTCTTAGAAAATCAAATGCTCTTTCATCCGCTATTGGAATAGTAACTTCTCCAGATGGTGTATCTTCTTTGCTTTTAAATGGCGTATTACAAGAAAATGTATATGCAATTAATAAGTCAAAAGATTATATTGGTATTGTTATGAATGTTGGTCTTACAACAACATCAAATGGGTTATATTTTACTCAATCTAATGGATCAGATAATTACGAATATTCTTTTGAATCTACACATCAAGAAGAGGTTGGTATAATATATCAAAATTTATCTACCGTTTCTATATCAACTTTTCATGGATTGGAGAATAATGATTCTATAGATTTAGAAATAAAACCTCAATTAAATGTTGGTATTGGTACTAGTACTAGTTTATCAGTTAAATATATTCCAGAAATTAAATATCTTTCTTTAAGAAATATAGGTTTTAATACTGAGACAAGTATAGATCTTGATGCTAATACAATATCAATAGAAAATCATTTATTGTCTAGTGGTGATAGAATTTATTATAATTCAGAAAATGTTGGATTAAATACTGGTTTATATTATGTAAATAAAGTTAATGTTGATACTATTAGATTATCAGAAACTTTTAAAGATTCAACATCAACCGAACCAAAATTTGTCTCTATTGGTAGTTCTGGAACTGGTAATCAAGAATTATTATTAATACAACCAACAATAAGTATTATTAAGAATAATAATTTGGTATTTGACGTATCAGATTCTTCCTTAAAAGATTATAAATTAAAATTATTCTATGATAAAGAATTAAAAAGTGAATTTATATCCATTCCTACAGAAACAGGTACTTCGGCATTTACTCTTGTTGGAGTAGGTACTGTTGGAGTATCTACTGATGCATCATTAACATTGGAGTATAGTGATAATTTACCATCAATATTATATTATTCTTTAATAGATTCTTTATTAGATCCTGTAAATACTTTAGAATCTTCTAAAATTATTACTAATAATAGTCAATATAATGGAACATATCAAATAAAAGATGTAGAAGATCAAAAATTTAATATCTATTTAAAAAATATTCCAGAAAGATTATCTTATGGTTCTACTGAATGTTTTAAATTAGAGTATAATACAAAGTCTTTAAATGTAGAAGGACCAATAAATGATATAGAAATAATTTCTGGTGGAGATTACTATGATGATTTACCTTATTATTCTGGTTCTGATTCTAAAAATGGGAATGGATGTTTAATTCAACCAAAATCAACAATTGTAGGAAAGATTAATACAAAAGATGAATTAAATTCTGGTTTTGAATATAGTGTAGATAATACCATTTCACCAACTATAAATTCTTCACAGAATGTAAATATAAAAAATTCTAATATTCTTTCTTCTATAACAATTATTGATGGAGGTGAATCTTATCCAGCACCTCCTAATTTAGTAGTTGTAGATAGTGAAACAAATAAAGAAATTAGTAGAGGATTGATAGTACCAGTTATGTCTGGTTCTGGATTGGGTAATGCCAATATACAAGAAGTAGAGATTTTAGCTCCTGTTACTGGACTTCCAGTATCATTGGTAGATATTAAAGCAATCAATAATTCAAATGGAGTAGGAATTGATAAAGTTGTTTCAAGTTCATCTGGTATAATTACTTGTTCATTAACAACACCAATTTTAGGATTTGTTCAAGATCCATTTTCTGCTGGAGATAAAGTATTTGTTGAAAATATAGAAACTTATGGATCTAGTGGTATTGGATTTAATTCAAAAGATCATGGATTTGCATTTTTTGATGTTATTTCATATACTACAGATTCTAATCCTGGTATATTAGTAATACAGATACCAAAGTTATATGGTGATCCAGGAGTTGCAGTTACTAGTCAAATATATACATTTGCAACTGTAATAGATTCTAGAAAATATCCAATATTTAAGGCAGTACAAGAATATGGAGAATTTTTTAATGATGAAGAAATTGGTGTAATTGATAGTGTTACTAATACTGAAATAAAAACTGGTTTAATAGTAGAAAAATCTGAAAAAAATTATATAAAACTAACAGGAAGGTATGTATTAGAAAAAGATAATATAATTAAAGGACTTTCATCAGGAGTAATAGCAACTATTACTGAAGTATCATTAATTAATGGTAGATATAAAGTTACTGGTTCTTCAACTAAAGAATATGGGTGGATTAGTGATTCTGGAAAACTTAATAATAATAGTCAATATATTCCTGATAATGATTACTATCAAAATTTAGCATATACAGTAAAGAGTGAAAAAACTTGGGACGAAATAAAAACTCCAGTAAATTCTATTGTACACCCAATAGGAACTAAAAACTTTGCAGATACTGAAGTTGATAGTAAAGTTATTGGAATTTCAACTTCAGGTAAAACTAAAGATAGTATTGTAGAGAGTCTTCAATTATTTACATCAGAAAGTAGAGTTGATACTATAAAAAATTATGATGTTGTTACTGATTATCACTCTACAGATATTGCATCTAGATTAGTAAAATTTAAAAATGTAAAATTATCTGATTATTTTACATCAGAAACAAATAGAGTATTACAAATTGATGATATAAGTGATTTGTTTAGTAGTCTTGATGATGAAAATCAAAAACTATTTTCAGTTATAAAAGATTTAATTGATAAAAAAACCTTTTATAAGTGTTTAGTTCAAGTAAAAAGTACTCAACAGAATATTAATATTGGGTATGATCATATACAATTCACAGAGATTAATTTATTATATGATGAATTTGATAAAGTTTATTTTTCAGAAAAAACATATAGTAATAAACCAAAGTTATCTGAAACGAATAATTATGGCAATATAATTCCTGTTACTGATGATACAGGTAAATTAAATTTGCGTTTTTATCCAGATGACCCTTATGAATTTGATTATGAAATTAAAGTTTTAACTGAAAATTATGTGTCTTATAAATCTGGAAATGCATCATCTTCATTTAATTGTGTTGATATTTTTATTAATCAAAGTGATGATATTAATACTATAGATGAAGTAGGTATATGCACATTTGGTACATCGTATGATGTATTACTAACAGAAGCGCATGTCTATGACAAAAACACAAATCAATCTAAGTATTATGAATTATTATCTTTACGTGATGGTACAGATGTTACTTTATTAGAAACAAATTTTGAATCTTCAAATACCGATCTTTCTTCTATAGGTCTTGGAACTTTTGGTGTTAAAAATGAATCAGATATTATAAAATTAAGTTTTTATAGTGATTCTCTTGAAAAAAGAACAGTAAGAACTAAAACATATGCATTTGGTGATAGTAGTGTAGGAGTTGGAACATATAGGTTTAAATCTACTAGACAACAAGATCAAGCAGAAAGAACAGCAGTTATAGACACTAAGGTTTTTAATACAGGAACATCTTCTGGTACATCAACAGTAAGACTTTATGATCGTGATTTATTTACTACAGTAAAAAGTCTTGCTAGAGTAAGTGTTGGAAATACTATTTCTTTTCATCAAATTGTAAATATTCATGATGAAAATAATTCATATTTAGTTGAAGCTCCAATTGTTTCAATTGGTGATACTATTGGTCAATTTAATTCAAGCCTTGATAATAATAATTTAAAATTAGAATTTAATAGAAATACTAATTATTCTACTTCAGATATTACTATTACTCAGTTAGATTATTCATTATATACTTTCCTAGATGAAATAAATCTTCCTATTGACCTTAATATTTCAAAATATACGCAAGATTTTGGAGTTGCAAGATATTATGGTGTAAATTCGCCATATAGAAACAGAACTAAGTTTTCATTAAAATATAATAATATACCAATTTATGCAAAAACATTTGATCCATATGATTCAGATGCTTTTAATCCAGAGACTGGTATTTTTAGTATAAATGATCATTTTTTCAGTATAGGTGAAAGATTAATTTATACACCAAAATCGACATTTATTGGACTTGGTAATAGTGCAATTCATACCGATGCCAATGTTGGATTATCAACAGAAGTTTATGCAATAAAAATTAATAATGATCAATTTAAGTTAGCATCTAGTAGAAGTAATGCTCTTGCTGAAACATCAATAAGTTTTTCAACGTATCTTGGTGAAGGAAATGCACATCAGTTTGAAATGTATAAGAAAGTAGAGAAATCTTTAATAACACTTAATAATTTAGCTCAATATCCTTTATTATATACAGATATAAATTATACATTATCTGGAAATTCTGGATCTTCTATTGGATCTACTGACACTTTCTTTAGTTTATCTGGCATAAGTTCAATATATCCAGAAGATATTATAAAAATTGATGATGAATATATGAAGGTAGAAAATATTGGTATAGGAACTAGTTCTTTTGGGCCAATATTATTCTTTACTGGTGATGTCAATATAGTAGAGGTTTCAAGAGGTGTTGTTGGTAGTGGTGCAACTATTCATGCAGATGGTACATCTGTTAATCTTTATAGAGGTAGTTATAATATCGTTAATGATGAAATACATTTCACAAATCCTCCAAGAGGAAATATTAGTGATTTGGCAGAAAAAGATGAAAGAAATTTAACCAGACCAAGAGCATCTTTTAGTGGTAGAACATTCTTAAGAAAAGATTATACTACTAATGAAATTTTTGATGATTTTTCAGATTATTTTGATGGAAAAACTAAGACTTTTGAGCTTAGATCACAAGGAATAAGTACAGTTGGTTTTGGTACAACCTCTGGAAATGGAATTTTATTTATTAATGGTATATATCAAACACCTTTGACAGAAAATATTACAAACCATAATTTTAAAATTTTAAGTGGTGAAACTAATACTAATGTTGAATTTTCTGGTATAAAAGATAGTTTAGGTGTTTCATCTATTTCAGAATCTGATATTAATATGAATCAATTACCTAGGGGTGGTATTATTGTTTCTCTTGGATCCACTTCAGGTTTAGGATATGCTCCACTTGCTTCGTCTAAAGTAAAATTAAATATTAATAATAAAGGTTCTATTGTTGATCCTATCTTTACCAAATCATCTCCAGGTGAATCAGTTGCATTTTCTACAGTTTCTTATGATAATGTTGGTGGTAGGTTAACCATATATTCTCCACAAGATGAAATATATAAAATTATCCAACCCAAAGTAAATCAAGTCAAACTTGTTGGATTAGATTTTAGTTGTGATTATGGAACAAAAACTTATCCAGTAAATGATGATGTATTTGATATTGTTGGTATTGGAACTACTTCATTTAGTATAGATGTTGGAATATCAACTGTATTACATGATTATGTTGGTTATGGTACAATTTTCGTTTGGGAAACTGGATTAAGTTCTGGATCTGGTTATATAGATCCAGTATCTTTAGTTGTAAGAGATGCTGCTGAGGATTATGTACATAAGTTTGTACGATCTAGTGAGGCAATTACTAATATTCATCAATATGTATCTTCAAATGCTGCATTTAAAAAAGTAGGATCTGGCAATACCATCAGTATTCTAGAGCAATCTTTAGCATTTACATGTGCAAAAGATGAACATAATACAGATCACTTATATCCAAGAGCAACTGATCCTGCATATAATAGAGTATTTGGACCAGAATCTGTTACTGACAATAATATTGTTATAAATGTTGGAAAAGCAGGATCTTTAGAACAATTTGTTCATACTTATAAACCAGAAAATTCAAGTTCTGATAATATTAGAAAAGGATCTACATTTTATAATTCACAACCTGGGACAGTATATAATCATTCTACTGGAGAATTAACTATAAAACTTCTATCAGGGCATGGTCTTATTACAGCAGGTGATACTGGATCTATTAGTGCATGTACTTATGATCCTGTTGTTGGTATTTTGTCAGTTACTACATCAAGTGATCATGGATTAATTAATGGTGATTATATAAAAATTCCTGAAAAGTGTTTAAAATTTAAGTGTTCTAAGGATAATTATGCTACTGAGCATGAATATCCAAGATCAACTGATCCTGTTTTTAATAAATGGATACCAGTTAGTGGAGTAACTGCAACTGAATTTAATGTTAATGTTGGATCTAATGTACTTACACCATCAGGTGCAACATATGATCCATCTACTGGTGTAATGGTTTTATCAATAGATAATCATGGGTATACTGATAGTGATAAAATTTCTATCATTGATGAATCTATTGTATTTACATGTTCTTCTGATAAGCATAAGTCGAAAATAAGTTATCCACGTCCAGCGTATAATCATACATTCGTGAGTGCAGCAAATGATGCTGTTACTGTTGTTGTTGGTGAAGCATCTATGACACCTTCTAGCGCAGTATATGATGCTTCAACTGGTGATTTGCAGTTTGAATTTGCAATAAATCATGGATTAAGTGATGGGGATGAAATAACAATAGATGATGATTCTTTAACATTTACATGCTCGAAAGATAATAACTCTACAGAGCATAATTATCCACGTGCGCCATATAATCATAAATTTGTAAGTACATTATCCAATTCTATTTACGTAACCAGTGGTGGTGAAAATAATACAAATAGAACACCAACTAATGTTACTTATAATGCAGCGACTGGAGATTTAAAAATCTTCGTAACTAATATCGATGAGAATAATAACCGTCTAATTGAGGAGAATGATACTGTTGGAATTGTTACAAATTCTTTAAAATTTACATGTTCAAAAGATCTTTATACAACTGAACATACATATCCAAGAACAACAGATCCTAAAGCAGGAATTCCTAATATTCCTGTTATTGATGATGGAGATGATTATTTTACAATTAATGTTGGCAAATCTAATACCGGAGACCCTGCATCTGGCAATAAATTACAAGTTTCTAATGCAGATGCTACGAAATTTACAGTTAATGTTGGTGATTCAAAGACAAAAGATCCTATATCAGGAATTGCGACTCAAGTAACTGCATATACTGATAACAGTATATCTATAGGTATTGGATCTATAGTTGGATATGGTGCCACTATTACTAGCACTATTAATAGTGGTGGTGAATTAGCATTTACTCTTGTTAATGGAGGATTAAATTATACATATCCTATTTTAGATATTTCAGCACCAAGTTATCAAAATCTTGAGGTTACTGGTGTTTCAAGATTAGGAGTAGGAAATACTACTGAAGTTGGTAAAAACATGTTAGTTGATCTTAAAGTAGGTCCTTCAAGTGGTATTGGAACTATTTTAAATATTCATAAATTTGTATCTTCATCTGGTGCTATTAAAGCAGTAGGTAGTGCTAATACTGTTGGAGTTGCTTTAAGTGCGATAACATTTACATGTGCAAAAGATGAACATATTACAGATCACTCATATCCAAGAGCAACTGATCCAGCACTTAGAGATGCAGAAAGAATTGAATGTTATAGTGCAGAAGATGCTGTATTTGGAGCAGAATCTGTAGATGGTGATTATAAATTTACTATAAATGTTGGAAAATCTGGAGATTTGGGTGATTATGAACATTTATTTGTTGAGGGTTCTACTGGTGGCATTAGAGTTAATAATGCTGACCATACAGCTTCTGGAATAACAACATATAATCCAAATACTGGTGAATTGATTATAGATATTGGTTCTAGTAACGATCATAATCTTAGTGTAGCGTCTAATATCCCATCTATTAGTACATGTAGTTATGATGCTAATGTTGGAATTTTAACTATAACTACCACATCAAGTCATTCATTAGTAGGTGGTCATTATATAAAAATTCCTGAGAATTCTTTAAAATTTACATGTTCTAAGGATGATTATGCTACTGAGCATGAATATCCAAGACCAACAGATCCTATTTACAATAAATGGATACCAATCACTAAAATTGATAATGATACATTTAATATTAATGTTGGTACTGGAGATTTTAAAATAATTAAATCCGGAGTTGGAATTGGATCAACTTTATTTGAAGTATCTTCATTCTCTGTTGCACGACAAGGATATAGCTTCCAAAGAGGTGATGTGATGAAAGTAGTTGGTTTAGTTACTGATAAATCATTATCACAACCTATAGATGAATTTAGATTATTTGTATTAGATACTTATCATGATAATGTTGCTGCATGGCAATTTGGAGAATTAAATTTAATTGATAATGTCAAAGAATATCAAGATGGAAAAAGATTGGTTTATCCATTATATTATAATACTGAATTAATATCTTTCTCTAGAGATGTAGAAAATCCAGATTCTTCAAATATTGATTTTAATTCTTTATTGGTGATATTTATTAATGGTATATTACAAGAACCAAAAATTGCATACGATTTTACTGGTGGATCATCTTTCAGATTCTTTACATCACCAAAACCAGAAGATGATGTGCAAATATATTTTTATGTTGGAACTAGAGGAGAAGATTCTCAAAAATTTGAAATAGATGAAACAATTAAAGTAGGAGATATTCTTCAAATTCAAAGTAATAATAATAATCTTTCTAAGACTAGAAAACAAGATCCTAGAATGGTTTTTGATATAGTTGCAGCAGATATTGCTGAAACAAACCTATATTATGGCGAAGGAATAGATGATGAAAATTTAAAACCTGTTGATTGGATTAAACAGAAGGAAGATGTAATTATTAATCAAGTAGTTTTCTCTAAAGTAAGAGATTCTTTAGAACCTCAAATATATCCAACATCAAGAGTTATTTCAGACTTTAGTACTGCTGACAATACAATTTACTTAGATAATGCAGAATTTTTTAATTATGAAGACGATGATGTTAATATAAAAACTATTGATTTAGTAGTAGTTCCAAATCAAGATAATGAGAAAACTGGAATTATAACTGCACTTGTAGGTAATGATGGAAAAATATCATCTTTAAGTCTTGTAGATGGTGGATTTGGATATGAATATGCACATGAAATTCTTCCCAATCCAGGAACTGGAACAAGTACTCTTGGAAACTTTATTTCTACTGAGAATTGGCAATCAAGAAATAGTGGAGTCGTAAGTATTGATACTGGAAGACTTAAAGTAGAATGTACTACTAATAATGATGGGGTAGAAGTTCTTTCTTCATATCTTTCAAATCTTGAAATTGTAAAAGGTATGCAATATCAAATGACTGTTGATGTTAATAGTCTTGATACTATCAATAATATTAAATTTGGAGTTGAACCAGGTGGGTTCACAACTAATAATATTAGTGAATCTGGTGTTTATTCAACAACATGGGTTCAGGGTGATTTGCCACTTACAAGCATTTTTGTTGCTAATGATACGGGTAGCACTGGAACTATTTACTTAAATAGTGTTAGTATTTTAAGAGCACCATCAATTAAGATTGCAAATCCAATTATTGGAGTAGGTACTAACAAAAGTTGGTATTCTATCGGTATAGGAAATTTAGGAGATGTTGGAATTGGAACAACTGCAGTTGCTGCTTTAACTATAAATAATGGAATTATCCAAAATACATCTATAATAAATGCAGGATCTGGATATACTCAAACAAATCCACCTCAAGTTTTAATTGAACCTCCAACAAACAACAATGAATTCTTAACAGGTGCAAGTGTTGTAGATGGTCTTAGTGGTCTGATTGTTGGAATTGGAACAACTAATGGTATTGGTACAGCTTTGGGATTAGAATTTGAATTATCAGCATTTAATGATGATATTGATAATATAGAAGTTGGAAATCCTATTTACATTTTTGATACTACAATTGGTACAGGTCTTACATCAACTGATGATGATGATTTAAATACTATTGGTATTTCAACTCAATTCTTAGATAATATCTATAAAGTGAAGACAGTAGATACCGGTACTAGAAAAATCAAATGTAATATTCATAGTGAGACAACTGTTGATGAAAGTGATGGATCTCCAAATGATGTTGGTATTGGAACAACAGGAACAAGTAGTAGTCCGGTTGGCAAATTCTCTTGGGGTAGAATAAGTGGATTTTCTAGATCATCTAATCCAATATCATTTGGTGTCACTGCATATACAGTATCTGGACTTTCAACATATCCTTTAATACAAAGAAAGGGTGGTCAAATGGGGTTAAGAGATACTGGTGCATTGAGAAAAAGGACAACTTCTTAATAACCATTATAAATAATAAAAAATAAAAAAGTTCTCTATAATGGTTTAAAATGCCTGCTTTTGTTACAGACCAATTTAGAATATTAAATACTAATAATTTTGTCGATTCTATATCCAAAGAAACTGATTATTATTACATTTTCTTTGGATTAGCAAATCCTGGTATTTCAGGATTTAGAAGAAATGATAAATGGGATAGTAGCGAAGGTGTTTCGGCTAGTGAAGCTGTACTACCAAATCCTATAGATAATTTTGATAGTTTACCTCATTATGGGGATACAATTTTATTTGGTAAAAGGATAATCCCAGATAATATTCGTAGATGTGTTAGAAAAATACAATGGAAACAAGGTGTAACATACGATATGTATCGTCATGATTATAGCATTGAGAATAAAACTACAATAACTGATAGAAGTAGATTATATGATTCAAATTATTATGTAATGAACGATCTTTATCAAGTTTATATTTGTCTAAGTAATGGTTCTAGTGGTATTACTACATTAGGAAATCAATCTCAAGATCAACCTGTTTTTACAGATTTAGAACCATCAAAAGCTGGTAGTAGTGGTGATGGATATTTATGGAAATATTTATTTACTGTTCCTCCATCAGACATTATAAAATTTGATTCTACGGAGTATATATCATTACCAAATGATTGGTCAACTTCTATAAATATTCAAATATCAAATGTTAGAGATAATGGGAATTCTGATTTAAATAATAATCAGATAAAATTTGTTTATATCGATAATGCTGGTAGTGGTGGATACACTTCTGGAGAAGTTGATATATACGGGGATGGTAGTGGCGCTAAAGTTTTTATTGATGTAGATAGTGCTGGAAAAATTAATAAAACTACTGTTACTTCTGGAGGATCTGGATATACATACGGAGTAGTAGATTTAGGACTTGTACAAGAGCAGGATACGTATATTACCCCTGCCAAGTTAATTCCAATTATTCCACCTTCAAAAGGGCATGGACATGATATATACAGAGAACTTGGATCTGATAAAGTATTAGTATATAATAGATTTGATGGATCTACAAAAGATTTTCCATTAGATTCACAATTTGCTCAAATTGGAATTTTAAAAAATCCTACTAAATTCGTAAATAATGATTCTTATACAGGATCAACTTTTTCGGGATTATATTCATTAAAGATTAATATAAGTGATGATAATAATTCTCCTACTGTTGGAGAAAAAATAACCCAACAAGTGGAGGGTGGTGTTGCTCAGGGATATGTTGCATCATATGATGGCGAAACTAAAATATTAAAATATTTTAAAGATAGATCATTATTTTATAATCAAAGTTCTCCTTATGATCAAACAGATCATGTTGGTGTTACTACTACAGCATCTAATTCCGGATTAGATTTTAATGGTACAAATCAAATTACTGGAAATACTAGTAATTTTACGGCTAGTATAGATACAGATTTTAATGAGTCAAGTATCACTGTAGATAATAAACTTATTAATTTAGATTCTACTTTTAGTTCTGGCGTATCAAAACCAGAAATAAATAAAACATCTGGAGATATTATTTTTATTGATAATAGACCTTTAGTAAAAAGGAACTCTAGACAAAAAGAAGATGTAAAAATTATTCTAGAATTTTAAAAAATGGCACAAAAAACAAGTTTTAATATAAATCCATATTTTGACGATTTTGATTCTCAGAAGAATTTTTATAAAGTTCTTTTTAATCCAGGAAGACCTATTCAATCTAGAGAATTAAATACTATTCAATCTATATTGCAAAATCAGATTGAATCCTTTGGTAATCATATATTTAAAGAAGGATCTAGAGTTATACCAGGTGGAGTGCATTATGATGGTTATTATCATGCAGTTAAATTAAATCCGTTAGCATTTGGTATTGATATATCTCAATATATTGAAAAGTATGTAGGGAAGAAAATAAGAGGTCAAATATCTGGACTTACTGCAGTAGTTAAAAAGGTTGTATTGCCTAACAGCCAGATTTCTGATATTACTTTATATGTAAAATACTTAGATTCTGACGCTACTTTTTCTGGAGGTAAATTTATTGATGGAGAAACTTTACTTTCTACAGAACCTATATCTTACGGTATAAACAATGTTGTTATTAGTGATGGATCTCCATTTGCATCATTAATTTCTTCAGAAGCAACTGCAGTAGGTTCTGCAGTATCTATTGATAATGGAATTTATTTTATTAGAGGTAATTTTGTAGCAGTATCTAAAGATACTTTAATTTTAGAATATTATTCACAATATCCATCATATAGAGTTGGATTAAATGTTTCTGAAGAAATAATAACTGCAAAGGATGATAAAACTTTATATGATAACGCAAAAGGATTTAATAATTTTTCTTCTCCAGGTGCAGATAGATTTAAAATTAATTTAACTTTAACAAAGAAATCATTAACTGATTTTAATGATACTAGTTTCGTAGAATTACTTCGTGTAGACACTGGTGTTCTTAAAAAACAAGTAGTAGAATCAGATTATAATTTAATTAAAGATTATATTGCTAAAAGAACCTATGAAGAATCTGGAAATTATACAGTAGAACCATTTAATATTTCTTTAAATAATTCTTTAAATGACTCTCTTGGGAATAATGGAAAATATTTTGAAGGTGTTAGAACATCTAACGATAATTTACCTTCAGATGACCTTATGTGCGTCACTTTAGGACCAGGAAAAGGATATGTTAAAGGATATGATATACAAAAGGTTTCTACTACTGTTATAGATGTTGAAAAACCTAGAGATACTCAAACTATAGATGATATTTTAGTTCCATTTGATACTGGAAATATTTTAAGAGTTAATAATGTTTTTGGTTGTGTAAAGTCGAAAGAAACTGTTGAATTTTATAATAGAAGAAGGGATTCTACTAATGAGAATACAAATGGAGATGGAGAAAAGATTGGTGAAGCTAGTGTTTATTTGTTTAAATTAACAAATTCTCCGTATAAAGATGAATCAACTGCATGGGATCTTCATTTATATAATATGAATCTTTATACTGAATTGACATTAGGAACAACATTATCAAGTACAGAAATAAAAACATCTTCTAGAGTTGTTGGTCAAGCAAGTGGTGCTATTGGTTATTCTATATCCGATGGTAACAATACAAATATTATTAAGGTTGAAGTAGAATCTGGATCATTTATTCAAAATGAAGTAATTCATATAGATGGTATAGAAAAAAATAAAAGAAGTATTAAATCTTTAAGAATATTTACTTCTAAAGATATAAAATCTGTTTATAGAGATGACACACCAGATTTTCATGGAGACGTTGTTTTAGATACTGAAATAGCTCCTGGATATAATTCTAATGATGATATCACTATTACAAGAGTTGATGATTCATCTGCAACATTAACTTCCTTTAAAGGTTTTAGTGGTATAACTACAAATACTATTGTTAGATATACAATTCCAGGTGATAATGTAGAGACTTTTAATCGTGTTTCTGCTGTAGGTGCTACTAATGTTACATTAGTAGGTGTTACTACTATTACAAATGTAAATAATGGATCAGTTATTGAATCAGGTGATCCTACTGTTGAGAACGTATCATTTAAAATAGGCACATCATCTATTAAAGATCCTGAAAAAGCATATCTATATTCAATTCTTCCACATAGAACTATTTCTACTATAGATTTAGATGGATCTCAATTAACATTTTCTTCATCATATACAACTAATGCAACAAATGTAACTTCTAATGAACTTACATTAAATACTAGTAATTTTATTCTTCCAGGAAATAGTGGATCTATTAAATTCGATACTTTTTCCCCAGAAAAATATTCAATTCATTATGATGATGGTACTATACAAGCTTTAACACAAGATCAAGTAGTATTTACAAATAATTATACGACAGTTACATTTAATAATATTCAAAATAAAGCATTATCAGTAATATTTGCATCATTTATTAAGTCTGGAATACAGAGTAAGGCAAAGATTTATAAAAAAAGTGAAATATTGGATATAAATCTATCAAAATATGATCAATCGGGAACAAATGAGTATAGTTCTATTAATGATGGATTATCTTATAATAGATTTTATGGATTACGGGTTCAAGATGAGGAAATATGTTTAAAATATCCAGATGTTGCACAAATTATTGCAGTTTATGAAGCTATAGAATCTGATGTGGTTTTTGATACTATAAACTTCTCTTCTTTATATGCTATAGGAAATAATGTAGTAATTGGCGAAGATTTTATTGGTGAAACAACAAAATCTGTTGCAAGAGTTATTAGTAAGTCAACTAATAGTGTTGGTATAGTTTATTTAAATTCAGAAAAATTACAAGTTGGTGAAAATGTAAAATTTAGATCGACAAATACAAATGGTGTTATTGAATCAATTACACCAGGTTCCTATAAAGATAGAACGTCTTCATTTACTTTAGATAAGGGACAAAAAGATGAATATTATGATTATTCTAGATTAATTAGGAAAAAAGATCAATCTGAACCATCTAAAAAATTAAAAATAGTATATGATAGATATCATGTAGATGGTACTGATAATGGAGATTTATATTCCGTATCAAGTTATGCTGCTGATAGTTATCATATTATACCAAGAATTGGAAGATATGGTATTAGAGCTTCTGATCTTTTAGATTTTAGACCAAGAGTAAGTTATTTTAGTGCTGTTGATAAATCTCCATTCTCATCAAATGGAAGAGATTTTGGAACATCACCAAAAGTTATAATTACTCCAAATGAAGCTTCATTAATATCTTATGACATTTATTTACCCAGAACTGATAAAATTTATTTAGATTCTGATGGATCATTTACTGTGGAGAAAGGAATTTCTTCGTTAGAACCAAAACAATCTAAAAAATCAACAGATGGTGCATTAGAGTTAGGATCAATTTTATTACCTGCGTATTTGTTTGATACTTCTCATGCTTATATTAATATTATTGATAATAGAAGATATACTATGAGAGATATTGGTGCAATAGAAAATAGAGTAGAAAATCTAGAAGAAGTAACGTCATTGTCTTTATTAGAATTAAGTACACAGACAATACAAATTAAGGATGCTGATGGACTTGATAGATTTAAGACTGGATTTTTTGCAGATTCATTTAAAAATTCATCTTTAATCAGTAAATCTTTTTCATATTCGCAAATTGATAATGATGTTTCTGAATTAGTACCTTTAAAAACTATAGATACAGTTCCATTTAGAATTCTTACTGAGACTCCAGTACCCGATAATGAATGGGATTCAGCTAAAAATTATACTTTATTAGATAATAGAATTAAAAAAAGTGGTAGGGTTATAACATTAGATTATAAAGAAGATAATTGGATTGAACAACCTTTTACTACTAGAATTGAGAATGTTAATCCATTCCATGTAATTCAATATGTTGGTGATATTCAATTAAATCCATTTAGAGATATTTGGACAAGAACGCATCAATTGGAAGATAGGACAATTAGGCATTCGTTAAATTTAAATTTAGAAAGTCAAATAGAAACGGATAGATTTAATCTTACACAACAAGGAAATGGTATTAGACCTGGTAATCATGGATTAGGTCAAAATGAATTTAGAGATACATTTTTAAATTTAAATTTAGATACTACAACTGGTACTACAAGAACACATACTAGTAGTGATAGTGATAGTGCTCAAGATACACAACAAGTATTTGTTGATAATGTATTAGATGAATATATGAGGCATAGAAATACAGAATTTTCTGCTTCAAATTTAAAAGCATTTACACAATATTATGCATTTCTTGATGGATTTTCAAATGTTGATATTGTACCAAAATTAATTGAAGTTGCTAAAGATGAATCTCTACAAACTTCTGGAATTAATAAGGTATTTGAAGTTGGTGAAGAGGTGGATGTTTTTGATGGTTCTAAAAGAATTATGGGATTTAGGGTTGCAGCGGCTAATCATAAGTCAGGTCCTTATGATCAACCTAATTTAACATATGATGTTAATCCTTATAATAAAGATGAATCATTTCCAGCAGGATATAGTCAATCTTCTACTATATTAAATGTAGATACTTTATCTTTATCTGAAAATGCTGGCGATGAATATGATGGTTATATAAAAGAAGGAGCATTAATACAAGGGAAGACTAGTGGTGCAACTGCATATGTAAAAGATATTCGTTTAATAACTGATAATTATGGTGATATTATTGGTACTTTCTATATTAGAGATCCAAATTCATCACCTCCACCACCTGTAAGAGTATCTACAGGATCTAAAACTTTTAGATTATCTTCAAGTAAGGATGATTCTCCTGGAATTCTTGGAAATACTGATATTTCTTCTGCTGAAGCAAATTATGTATCTGAAGGAACAGTAAAGCAGTTTCAAAGGACAACTAGAGTAACAGAGATTACTGCAGAATTAGTAACAACTAATAATATTAGAACACGTACTCTTACAGCAACACGTGGGGAAATGGTTAGTACAATTGAAACCCCAGAACCAATAATTAATAATATTACAAATATTGATCAAAGAGATTTTAGTACTACAGTAATTAATAATATTACTGGTATTCTACAAGCACAACAACATGATGATCCTTTGGCACAAACATTCTTAGTTGGTACTGCAAGGGGATTAAATTCATTTAATGATGATGAAAGTGGTGCTTTCTTAACTGCAGTTGATTTATTTTTCAATACAGTTGATAGCGGTAATGCAGAAATTACAATTCAAGTTAGAACTACTGAATTTGGGATTCCAACATTAGTTGTAATTGGAGATCCAGTAACTTTAAGACCAACAGATATAGTTGATACAAGTGATGCAGATGGTAATAAAACTGCCACTACTAAAACTTTAAGAGAAAATGTATCTGATGATGGTTCTGTAGCTACTAGAGTTACTTTCCCATATCCAATAGCTTTACCTCCAAGTCAAGAATATGCAATAGTTTTAATGTCTCCAGAAAGTGATGAATATCAAGTATTCACTGCACGAATGGGAGAAGATACATTAAATACAAAAGAATTGCCTGATGTTGAAAATGTTAGATATACAAAACAGTTTGCAATTGGAAGTTTGTTTAAATCTCAAAATGGATCTACTTGGACTCCAGATCAATATGAGGATTTAAAATTTAAATTATATAAATCCAATTTTACATCTACTAAAGGTGTTGCTTATCTTGGAAATGTTAATTTAACTGAAGAAAATAATCTTGAAAGAAAATTAAATAATAATCCAATAAGTATTTTGCCAAGAAAATTAAAAGTTGGAATTGATACTACATCTGCGGATAATTTAATAACTGATCTTGTTGAAGGTAGAAAAATTGTAGATAATTCTAATGATTCTATATATGGTTATATTGAAAAAGTTGGAAGTAAAGCAACTACAGTTGGAATTGATACTGGAGGAAGAAATTATCCTAATTTAACATCAATAAGTGTAGAAACATACAATTTAACTGGTCATGGATCAGGTTTAAAATTAGATGTAAGTACAACTAATGGAGTAATTACATCGGCATCTCCAACAACAGGTAATCAAGGTAGTGGATATGTAATTGGAGATATTGTTGGTATTAAAACATCTGATACAACTAATAAGAGTGGGGAAGAATCTATCATTACCATTACTAGTAATAATGATACCATTGATACATTATATTTGGCAAATGTTGCTGGAAGTACATTTAGTAATAATGATTTAAATTATTATAATAATAGTGGAACTAAAGTTGCTATTGCAGATACTAATATAACATCATCTGGAACATATCTTTCAGATTATTATGATGGAACTTATATGAAAGTTGATCATTTTGATCACGGAATGTATAGTGGAACTAATATAGTTAGATTTTCTGATATATTACCAGATACTCCCGAAATTAAAATAACAGCAAGTTTAATTAAAGACGCAACTGATTTAAGTATTAGTGCTTCCGA
>Ga0080013_1001520_pt1 | contig 30422 bp, 30 predicted proteins | sample ETNvirenome_6_85_FD_69236 | JGI IMG/M metagenome (GOLD analysis project Ga0080013, IMG submission 69236) | Marine viral communities from the Pacific Ocean - ETNP_6_85 (SPADES assembly) (version 2) | ecosystem: Environmental > Aquatic > Marine > Oceanic | place: Pacific Ocean | collected 2013-06-19 | reverse complement strand
TCCATATTCATTATAAATGCTACAGTTAACCTATCTACATTTTTATGAAATCTTTGTACTAGGTATGATATGTCGTTAGGTGATGTTCCTCTTTCTTCAGGGTCAATGTACCTCTTAACCATCCACATAAGATACTTGTTGTTACCTGAAGGGTCATTCTGTACGAAATGTTTTAATACACCTTCTACATTAGTTCCAGCTCCAACACCTGCAGGATTTTGGAATTCAGCTACAGGCCAAGACCCAACAGCATCTTCAAAATACTTTTGTGCGTCCTCTACTCTTCCTTCTAATAATATGTTACCTAATCCTTTCATATTAATTCGTTCTATAAATATAATACCATTCATCATCAAATGAAATTTCGTTTTCATTCCCATCATAAGATGAAAGGGTGTGTCCTCTACCATCAGCTTCTACAACAGCTTCAATAAAGTCATCCTCATTAATAAAATCTTTCATACTTTCTTCCATACCAAAATCTCTAAGGAAACCAGCTGGGTCATCTCTTACCTCATCCATTCTACGTTCAACATAATTCTCTTTTGCCTCCTCCGTATATTCATAATTATCATCATCGTCTGATATATCTTGTTTTTCAATCTCCAACTCCTCTATCTTGGCTAGTAATTCTTCTTCATCTATTTCATTATCAGTTTCCTCTAACTCCGACTGAAATTCACCTATCATTTCATCTAATAGGTCTATATTGTTTTCAGCTTCTTTACTTAATTCTCTATCGTCGTCATCCAAATAATCTTCTGGTTGGTCATTCATGTCATCCCAGAACCAATCCTCTGCATAATCTGCTACTTGGTCACCATCAATATGCCATTCCATGAAACTTGGGCTGAATCCTTCATAACCTATATCATCAATTAAACTTCTTGTTCTTTCTGTTGCTGCTTCGTCTGCTGCTTCATCATCTCCTACAGCATACTCAGCTCCACCATATTCAAATTCATACATCCCATAATAGTCGTAGAGTGGGATTATGTCATAAACACTTTCTGCATTCTCCATGTCCTCTTCTAAATTACTCAAATCTTCACCATACTCTTGTGCTTTATCACCATTTGGGTCTTCTATAACTTCTGGGTCATTCTCCATTTCATTCCTTAGATTTTCTATTGCATTCCTGAATTCATCCTTTGTTTCCCCTTCCCATTCTCCTTCATCTATTAACCATTCTCTTAATGCATGTGCTGCTAAACCTATAGTAGTAGGTCTTTCTAAACTCCATTCATCATTTTCTCTTCTTTGTTGAGCTTCAATACCTTGTTGGATTCTTCTAAGTCTTTCTCTTTCTCTAAACTCTTCATTACGACTTAATCTTTTTGCTTGTAATTCTTTTTCTTGTTTAATTCTTTCTTCAAATTTCACACCAAAATGATTTCTTATATCCTCCAACATTTTTTTGTTTTGGATAATTGTCATAATCTTAGTGGTGTCTGTTATTGGTTTGTCTTGTACATCCCAGAAATCTTCTGTGAGACCTGCTATCTTTTTATTTAACGCAACTTTGTAATACGGACTAGATGTTGGTAGGGTTTTATCAATTATATAATATAATTCTCCGTTACCTTTGTAGGATGAAAAGTGTGAGTCAGTATCTTTTGATGCTGTGCACCATTTTGTTCCTGCACCGTAATAACACGAAGACTTATGTGTTTTAGGTACCACAACAACAAATCTATTATCTTCATATATTCTATCAACCTCATCACTAATCTCTACCGTTCTTCTAGCTGCTTGACCTACTTTTTTAAGAGCGTCGAATAGTTGGTTAATATCTGTATATTGATTTAAATCTTTTATCTCAAGTCTTTGTGATTGATTGTCGAATTTGGATACTGCTAGTAGTATTTCTTTTAGGTTGTGGTCAATGTCACCTTCCTCATTAGGACCACTTGTGTCCCAGTTTTTAGCTATCCATTCTAGGTATTTGTGATTAGGATTTATCTCTGCACTCCCAGGTACTATTTCACTATAGTATATTTGTTCTAAGAACCCACCTGGTGTACCTTTAAAATGTTTATTAAGAACATCTTCAACTCTACCTTCTAATAAAATTGTTTTTAAACTCATCTTAATGAAATATCACTGCACCATTATTAGAAGCTACCCTAAATGCTTCTTTCCAATCTTTATATTTATGTTTGAACCAATCGTAGGTTTCACCATCAATTTCATAATCATCAAACTTTAAATAAAATCTATCTAACTTTTTCATTATTTGTTCTTCATACTTAACAAAATCATTATATAACTTTTGGGATGCTACTGGACCTATCGTACCGTCTGCATCACTAAAATTAATCAGTTCACCAAATGGTATTTGATTGTAACCAACTCCAGAATCTACTTTATTCCAAACTTCTTCATCACTCATTCCTAAAGCTGCTCTTGCTAATAATCTTCTCCACTCATTATACCCACTATAAGAACCAGCTCTATGCCCAACCTCTTCACCTGTTGAAACTACAGTGCCATTAGGTAGTCCTTCACCTTGTTCTGGGAAATGGTCTGATTGGTATAGGTTCCACACATGACCAGGAAAATTTTGCTCTGCTTCCCAGTCATAATATTCATTAGACCAAAGTTCAATACCTTCTGGTATTTCTATTGGTTCTATTTCAGAAATTGCTGTGATGTCTAAACCCATTTGTGTTTATTTAATAAATATTAGGTAACTGTAGAATGTTATTAGCTATTGGAGAAACCAAGTCTACCACCATATATTCTTGTTGATGAATCGTCATCATTTAAATTTATCTTAATCCATACATAATGTGTACTAGCATTAAATTTACTACCAGATAGTGTTATAGCTTTTCCTAAGGCCCCTCCTGTCGCCATTATTAGGGTTGAACTTACACCATCAAAAGGTACCGCATATACCGTTACTACGCTTGCAATAACTTGACTTGAGCTGATTGTTAATGTCTGTTTGTTTAGAGATGAACCTAGTGGTAATGATAGTTGTGCATGGCATTCACCCCCCGAAGGTACTGAAATAAACCCTCCTGTATAATTACTTGTAGAGTTCATCATGTAAAAATCTTTTGGCATTAACATATAATCCGTGTTTGAACCTTTATATCCTTTAGCGTTGGTCGCACTAGTTGCAGTTCCCGCATTTCCATTAATACTACCGGAAATTGTTGAACTAAATGTCTTCGTTCCCGCAATAGTTTCATTACCACTGGTAGATACTCTACTTGTAATATCGTTTTTTAATTCTGTGTCAGTAAAAGTTCTGAGTGAATCTATATCTTCAGATAGGTTTTGTATGGTATACATTATGGATGCAAGAATAGGAAAATCATCTGGTTCAGTACTAATGATATCATGTTCTGCACCATCAAATTTAGCTTGGAGTTTTGCTTTATCACTACCTGAGAGATTGTGTATGTTTCCGGATTTTTTACTATTTAAAGCCATATTATTTATTTTTAATTAGGTTAATGTATATTCAAATTCCAATAACATATTCAGTGATATCCATGTATCCGAACTATTGGTCCCTTGGAAAAGGAGTATGAACGTATCAAACTGTGCACAATCTTGGTCTATACTAATATCATATATAAATCTTTTATCTCTATCGTCTGGTAAGGTTTTAGTAACCCCAGTTACCTGTGTCCAGGATATTGAGTCTGAGTCATTAACTACGGGTGATTTTGCAAGATTAATATTCCAATCTTGGCCTACTTCACTATTTGTAGTGTTTGCTCCTTGTATAACCATTCTCGTTAATTTACACGCATAGGGTACCATGAAAAAAGTATTCCTATAAGAACCATAGTAACTATATGCCGTACCTACAGTACCACTTCCTGTATCTACAGTCCAAAAACCACTACTATCTAAACCACCCGTTGTACGATTAAACCCAACCCAGTTATCATTAGCTAATAATTTAAGACCTCCTGTACTTTGGATGAAGAATCGTGCGTTAGGATAGCTTATGTTCCCATTAAAATACGTGTTTCCTGTAACACCTAGGTTACCACCAAATCTAGCGTCTGTCAATCCCGATAGTGTCCCATTTATATTTGTATCCCCACTAATACCAGCTCTACCAATTGCAGTTATATCACCTGCAGCACTTATATTACCTCCTGTACCTAATGTTAGAGTGTTTGTTCCACTTTCATCTCTATCGATGTATAGAGGACCTCCTTCATATGTTATTCTATTACTAGTTACTTGAGCTTTTAATTTTAATTGTCCACCTGAATCTCTCTCAAGTTCTAATATAGCATTTGAACCGTTTGTTTCTATTGATAAATCACCAAATGTACCTTTTCCATTTACTGTTAAATCATCATCAAGGAATGTTTTACCAGATATACCTAGGTTACCACCAAATCTAGCGTCTGTCAATCCTGACAATACACCATTTATATTTGTGTCCCCACTAATACCAACCCTACCAACATTAGTCATTTCTGTGGATGTCATTTTTATTTGGTTATCCGCAAGTAGTGTTATATTTAAATCACCATTTAAAGCTAACTGAGTAGTAGTTCCCTGAATGTATGTACTAGAATCTACCCACTCTACTTGTTTAGCTGAACTAAACCTTAAATTGTCATCAAGGAATGTTTTACCGGATATACCTAGGTTTCCTCCGAAGCTTGCATCTGTTCTACCGGAAGTCGCACCACTAATGTTTACTCCATTGTTAAATGTTGCGGTTCCTGCATCTGACATATCAAGTAATAAGGCATCTCTTGTAACCCCAGCATCTTGTCCTCTAAATATAATATCATTGTTGTTACCCTCTGACTTGATAATAAAATCTGAAGAGTCTCTTTTGAATCTGCCAAAGTCAGTTCCATCATCACTTAGTATAATATCAGCACCATTTGCATCTAATGTGATGTCTCCCTCAACATCAAGTGTAAAATCACCTGAAGAAATATCTAACTGAGAAGTGTTTAAAGTTGCATTACCAACAACAAAAGCACCAGTTGTGTATGTGTTACCACTAACACCTAGGTTACCTTTTATATGTGTATCCCCACTCATTCTTACTACTGTAGTTACGTTTGACCCTGAGGGTGATATACCTGTACCATCGGTGGTAGCTGTCCAATAAACATCTTGGTTTGTAATTGCTGAACTAGCAAAAATATCTAACAAATCAGTAGACCCACTCATAACTACATCACCACTCACTTGAAATGCTATATTACTTCCACTGTATACTGCGAACTGATTTGTGTTTTGTGTGGTGGAGCGTCGGAAAGTCGTTGCCGTAACATCACTACCTGGGAAAGGAACTGTAAGGTAAATAATATAATCACTAACAATCTCATCAATGGTTACTGTTTGTGTTATGCCGTTACCATCCACAATTTTTAATTGCATACCAGCAACTAAACTTTCAGTTGTTGCACCACCTTCAAATCTAACTCTTCTATCATTTTCTGCACAGACCATACTTTGGCCAACTGCGAGAATTATAAGGTTAAAAGTATTACCTGATATAGTAAGTTTATGAGTGGGGTTTAAATTTCCTACTCCAACATTACCTGTAGCTGAGTTTCCGTATAATGTATCTCCATTAACGGTTAAATTATTAGTTGTGGTAATATTTCTACCAATATGTAAATCAGTTGTCCCACTGATATCACCAACTACTGTTAATTTTTCATTAGGTGTTGTTGTTCCTATACCAACATTACCAGTTAGTCCACTATTAGATATATGACCACTTGTACTTGATGACCAGCTTAGACCTGGAATGGAGACTGTATTACCACTAGTAGTGTTTAATTCTATAGTGGTACCATTAATACTACCTCCTGAGATGTAGATATCACCTGGAACTACCGCACCCCAACTTGCATTTCCTGAAGCATCCGATAATAAAACATACCCATTAGCTTGATTACCATCAACATATCTTAAATTACCATTAACAATAAATGGATTAGGTGTTCCCCCACTAAGATTTTGTAAATTACCACTACTGTCAGTTTGGAGTACTAACTGGTACGTATCTTTAATTTTTTGATTTCCTAAGTTCGCCATAGCTAAAATATAATTTATTGGCTACAAAAGTGAACTTAATCTTGCGACCTTAACTTTAGTAGAAGTTTTCTAAGGTCTTGTTTGGTAAACTTTGACTCTTTTAGGGTAGGTTTACTTACTTTTTTCTTTTTAATTACCGGTGTGTCGTTATTAATTTTTACGTTTACCTTTGCTTTATTCTCTTTGATTATGTTTTGGGTTGGTTGTTTTACTTCTACTGTTATACTTTTGGATTTTTTAAGTTCAAAGTCTGAGTTCCATGGGTTAAAGTACATGTCGTCTGCTATAACCTCCAATTTCATTTCACCACCTTCTTTTAACATATTTAATTTAGGTAGGTTAATTCTACAATTACCATCAGAAGTGATTTCACCATTAAAGACTAAGTTTAAATCGTTACCTTCTAAGATAACTCTTGCGAATGCTTGGGAAAGACTGGCTCCTTCTAGTTGGATGTCACATTCGAATATATTTTGTTTGTCTGAATATAAAGTATACATTTAGTTTTCTTTATTAATAAATATACTGATTTCTGGCTTTTCCAAGAATTTCTCTATTATTTTAAAGTCTCCAGCTCTTACTCTAACATCTGGTCTAAAATATTTAGTCTCCTCATACTCCTCACCTTTAATTTTACATAAAAGTTTTATAAAGGTTTTTTGTTCTTTCTTTGATTTTTGACGTAAACGTTTAAATTGTTCACTATACCCCCCACCTTTTTTACCTATAATTGCATCCGCTACACATATTTCATTCCAAGTGAAGTCTACTAAACTCCATTTTATATCTGTAGAATCCCATCTATGACAATTATCGGCAGCCATCTTCCTTCTCTTTTTTAAACCAATAGTCTATTACGTTCTGAAAAGAACTTAAAAAACCACCTATAATAATAAACAAGAGGTCACGAGTAGTCCCAGTAACCTCTTGAGTAAATATAAAATACACTAATGCTGCAAAGAGTGCTAGAAACATAACTGTTATGAAAGTTCTAGCAAAATCCATTCTTTATAACCAGGTTTTACAAGTACCGTTTTTACAACAACTAGTTTTTTGTTTATAAGCCCAATATGCTGCACCAGCCAATAATACTGTACCCCATAATAAACTTACACCAAATGTACAACCAGCTCCAACAGCTAGTAAGTATCCTCCGTAACAACATGCATAACATTTAATTTTTTCCATTTTTTAATTTTTTTAATTTTTATTATTATTTACTCATATTAAATCCAATCATGATAGATATTCTAGCACCTGAATTGTAATCATATTCTTCATAAGTATAATTCCCGTTACCATCATAACTGTCTATTTCACCTGATAATTTTCTTCCTGGCATGAATACTAGATTTACTGGCAGGTTTAGATTACCTGATTTAAAGTTATATCCTATACCAAATACCATACCAACTCCTGATAATGATAAGTTTGGACCTACTCCAAATTCTAATCCTTTAGCTGTTCTTGCACCAATAACTGATGTAGCTGAGGGTAAGAACTTTCCTTGTTCCATTCCTGCAACTAATACAATCCATTCTACAATCCCTACAATCTCTCCACCTCCATCAGCAAATCTTGATTCCCATTGCCAACCGTATTGAGTTGTGAATGCTGGTCCTGTACTTCCATGTTTACCGTCTCGGTCATCATCAAAGTCAAATCCTTCATGTAAGAAGTCGGCTACTGGTCCTGCTCCTATAAAGGTAACACCCAATCTAGGTCCTGCTAATTTTTCAATCTGTGCATTAGCTACTATAAATCCTAAAGCCAATACCAATGTTAATAACATTTTTTTCATTTTTATTTTGTTTTAAATATTTTATTATTATTAATAATATACATACCTTTTGGTAAGTCAACGAAATTACAATCCCACTCTCTTCCCAGTACATCAAAAATTCTATTATCTTCTACCTCAATATAATTTACCTCATTTATACCTACCGTAAAACTACCTGTTTCAAATTTAATTTCTTCTTCAGTAGTAAATGTACCACCTTGTGATACTATATTACCTAAAGCGTCTGTTACGGTGTAACTTCCATTTCCATAACTACAACATATACCATCACCGTATGAATCTTCTATCTTGAATGTTACACAGGTATTAGGTGGTATAGTCCCCACTACTGGAGTTTGTATTGTGGTTCCGTTTGATGACAAGTCACTATATGGTCCTCCATTCATGTAAGTAACACTACCGTCACCTATAGACCATGTTGTTTCTGAACCATATCTATCTGTTACTATGTTTACAGTTAACTCTGTGTGTATATTAGTTAAAGGACCTATTACCTCTATATTTTCTTCATCACCATTAGGTCTTGTATCTGTTACCCCGTTTGGTTGTACTACCTTTGCTGTCCAGGTCCCTGGGGTTGTTATTAAATAATTTATTGTAGCTACCGTGTGACCAAAAGGTAATAAGTTTCCCTGCCATTGTTGTGTATGAACTAGAGTACCACTTGGGTCTCTTAATTCTAATGTAGCTGACGTAAGATTAACATATGCACTAGCGTTATATATCTCTACATCTGCTTCATTACCACTTGTACATATTTTCATTCCATGATGTAATAATAAAGTAGCGTCATCGTTTTGCCATTGGAAGGATTGGGAACAATTTAATACATTATTCCAAAATACCCATTTTTCATCTCTATTTATCTCCGGTGCTATCCCAGTACCACAATGTAAAAATAAGGTTGGGTAACCTGGAAATGTATAATTACTAGCTACTGAACTTCCTTGTCCATTTGGCCCAATTAAAGGATATGGTGTTCCTGTAACCCAATCACCTTGACTACTTCCGGCACCATTTAATATAGATACAGAAGAACCTGCATCCCCATCTATAAAAAATACCATAAATTCATCTGTTCCATCAGGACCAAAGTCATGATATAACTCTTCCATTACACCGCCAGTATGCCATGACCAACAAGGTCCACACCAATGAGCTGATATGTCTACTAATGTAGCTTTATTTGGGTAGTTAGCTAAGTCATATGAAGTTCCATTCATATCTGTAGCTGTCCAAGTTTGAGCTTGACATTTATTTATTAGGAATATAGAGAGTATTGTTATAAAAGATAGTGTGCATAGTATCTTGAATATTTGATTTTCGTATTTCATGTTTTAGGGATTTAATTAGTTTATGTTAAAACGCATCCATGATTACTTCATCGATTTTGTTTTGAACTTCTTCTTTAGTGGCTTCCATTGTCATCATAATATTCGCTTGGAATCTTGCTGCTTCTTCACCACCACTGTATATAACAATAGTAGGGACAACCACTATTTTGTATTTACCAGCTGCCTTAGTATCTTTCTGAATGTCTATGAATTTTGTTTCACATTCTTCTAATTGGTTTACCCATTTTACCTTATTTGCTTCATTAAATCCGGCATTGAATTGTACAACACATATCCCGTCACCTTCACAAGGAGATTGTGCAAAAGTGGTTTGTGACATTATCATTAATAATAATATTAATAGGTAACCTCCAAATATTTTCCAAACTGTGTAATTTTTTTCCATGATTAATTATTTCTTCTTTTGTCTATTGCTCCCCCTTTAACGTATCTGATACTATCCCAACTACCATCTGGATAATCTAACCTTTCTAAGATATAAACTATATCTTTTTTAATTTCAGTTATATCGTTTTGGGTGGTTTGAATTATGTTGTACATACTATCTTGGTAGGCTATGTCTTCTTCTGTAGGTATCCACATTTCTGGTTTTTCATCTTCTTCTGTTACTGGTGGTATAACTTTTACTTCCTCCTTATCTACTGACCAGACACTAGCTAACACTAAACTACTAAATAATACAACTATTATCAATAGTACTGTTTTACGTGAGGTTATACATATACTAGACCCGAAAAGTTCTTTTAGTTTTTTCATAATTATCTACCGTAAAGTTTATCTTCTATCTTTTCTAGGGTTTTCTTAATTTCTTCTACATCTTTTTGAGTATCCATAATTGTTTGCCTTACTAATTGGTCTTTCATATCAAATTCCATTCTAGTAATTTCTGGTGGTGGAATTTCTATAACTGGTAATGTTTTTGCTTCTTCTATATCCGCTTGCAACATAAACCACATACTGATTACCGTTGCCATTGCAGCACCAATTCCTAATAAGGTTTTTATCGATACCTTAAATCCTGTGTCTTCGTTTAACTCTTTTGTCATAATTTTTTATTCTCCCTTAAAATACTCTATAGTTTATCCCCGCACTAAAGCCGTGCCATTCTCTATTCCAATACTTATTATATGTACCTTCTATAAATACCCCTAAATTTTTATTGAACCAGTGCCCGAATACAATTCCAGCAGAATAATCTAACCACTGACCACCAACAAACTTATGATAAGAGAATTCTCCACCATCATTATAATGATATGGCATTGCATTACCCCATGTATGTAACCAACTTGTTTTAGTGTATTTATAATAATCGAATCCAACAACTAATGAGTGTTGGATTGTATTATCTAGTTCGTTTCTTTTCTTTTCTGTATAGTCTGATAATACTGTAGGGATGGTAACAGCTTCCCAAACTTCTGTACTGTTAGCTACCTCATTCCCTGATGGGTCATAATATATTTCACCACCTTGTCCATCAAATTCAACCGTGTATCCTTCTTCTAACGCTAAGAATGTATAATGTAAATTATTATTTGATAATAACCATTCTTCTAATGGGTCATAGCCATAAGGTTCTGCTAATCTTTGGACTGCTCCAATATTAAAAGTTAAATTTTCTATTTTTGGGGAATTATAAGTTAGTCTTTCTGAAGCTTCAAAGTATTTTATATCTGCAAATCCGTCTTCAAGATATTCTAATTTTACAATAAAGTGTTTGAAACAAAAATCCTCACCACAACCGTCATGTCCAACATATCTAATAAAATGGTGTTGGTCCAAGTATGTCTCCCCTTGTTGTCTTTTGTATTCACCTTGAAATAAAAACTCTACTTTATTATTCCACTTACCTATGGTTGCTGCATCTGAGTATGAGTTTTCTGTACCACTTTTAAAGGACTCTTTGGATTCATATCCAAATCTTTTTATCTTTCTAACCCCGAAAAGTATCGAATAATCGTAAGGGGTTTCTATAATAGATGTTTGTAACCCATTAGTTACCGAAAATTGGTCCTCATCAGATAAAGAGGTTCCACCATTCACTGCACCATACACAGTACCGAACTTAAATAAATCTTTTATTTTTATTTGAGACCCTGTATGCTTAGAATCTTGAGCTGTAACTTGTAAACTAATTATTGCTAATATTATTACTATTATTTTTTTCATTGTTTAATTACTTTTTTACTATATCTAGTACCATCATGAATTATAGACATATTATATATACCGTTAGATAGTTGGGATAAATCTAAACGTTTGACATTTGATTCACTAACCACCTTATTACCTATCATATCATAAAGTTCTACCTCTATATCTAATCTTGTTTCTATCGTTATCATATCTTTTGTTGGGTTAGGGTATACTACAATTCCCAATGCCGATATATCTTCAATTGCGGTTGGCCAACCCTGTTGACAATAGTCATACATTGATTGACAACTCGCGTCCCAGTCATTAGTACAACAATAATCATCTACATCTATTACCCAAGCGTAACATCCATCATTTAACCAGTATGGAATTCCTGGTCCTCCATAACACCCAGCACTATATAAACAAGATGATGAATCAGATACATTTGCCAGTGGATTGTAATTAAATGCTGCAACATCTGTACACCCTGTTACTATTGTTATACATGAATTATCATCATAACAAGCAAACTGATTGTAGTTTAATGCGGTTGAGTCTGTACAACCAGATATTAAACAACAACTATTATCATTAGTGTTAGCTAAAGGATTGTAATTGTAAGCATTTGCGTCAGTACACCCATAAATATAAGGAACACAGGTACCATTATCTGTATTGGCTAATGGGTCATAGTTAAATTGAGTTGAGTCCGTACATCCATTTATTATAGGAATACAGGTTCCATTATCTACATTTGCTAATGGGTCGTAATTAAACATGGTTGCGTCTGTACAACCATAAACTACAAGTGTTAAACAACTGCCATCATCAAAATCTGCTGTAAATCCTTGGTTATAGAATTCTAAATAAAGTGGGTCTGTACAACCAGGATTATAATAACATGAATTATCATTTGTATTAGCTAAAGGATTAAAGTTTGCACCCAATACATCAGTACAGCCATAAACAAATGGTTCACATGTTCCATTATCAGTATTTGCTAATGGATTGTAATTATACATGGTTGAGTCCATACATCCATAAATTGGTAATATGCAAGATAGGTCATCTGTATTTGCGATTGGATTGTAATTTAATGCACTTGGGTTTGTACACCCATATACTACTGAGTCACAAGTTCCATTGTCAGTATTCACTAAGGGGTCATAATTAAATGCTGTGGAGTCCATACATCCATATATAAATGGTTCACACGAACCATTATCTGTATTAGCTAAAGAATTATAGTTGAACATGGTAACATCTGTACAACCGTAGATGTAAGCAATACAAGTACTATCATCTGTATTTGCTAGTGGATTAAAATTAAATGCGGTTACGTCAGTACAACCTAATACCACAGGTAAACAAGAATTATTATTTGTATTGGCTGTCGAGTCATAGTTAAATGCTAGAGCGTCGGTACAACCAAAGACCACTGGTATACAAGTCCCATCATCAGTATTAGCTGCTGCATTGTAATTAAACATTGTATCATCCATACAGCCTAATATTACCGGTATACATGATAATGGGTCGTTAGTGTTAGCTATTGGGTTAAAGTTAAATGCGGTAGTATCCATACACCCAATTATAATTGACACACATGATGAGTCATCTACATTAGCCAATGGGTCATAATTAAAAGCTAAAGTGTTTGTACACCCTAAGACTATGGGAGTACAAATGTCTGGCATATTTGCTAATGGGTTGTAATTTAATGCTGTTGAATCCATACACCCTAATATCCCTTCAGTACAATAATTACCACAATAAGGTATTCCATTATATCTATAAGGGAATTGTAACATTGGGTCTGTCCATGAATTTGTCCCTCCGGATAAAGTAGTATCACCTTCAGGTCCTATTAAATAAAATCCACATTGGTTTGCGGTTGTTGAAGAATTACCTGGAGCGAAAAACATTACTTCAACAGGACTTAAAGCACTTAAACTAATAGTAAATGATTGTGAGTATCCGTCATAAGGTCCCATCATAAATGGGCCTAAAACTGTAGTATCTTGTAATATACCTAACCATGAACCAAACCATCCATCTTGAGCCGCATCCGTAATTACTAATGTATATTGACATTGTGGGATTATTTCCATTGTATTTGCTAGTGAGTCATAGTCTGGTGAAGTAGAATCTGTACAACCAAGTACTACCGGAGTTGAACAAGAACCATCATCTTGAGTTGCTTGAGGATTGTACTCTGTAAATCCTGGTGTGGTACAACCTGGTATGACAGTTGGTGTACATGGTGCTACTGTATATATTACTGAAGTATCATTACCAAAGTTTGCATTCCCTGGTAGTATCGCTAATAGAGTATCTCCACATAATGTTTGTACTACTGCTCCTCCATCAGCACCACCATAACATGAACCACATAAACCATCACCAAATGCGTCAAATAAAGTAAACTCTATTACAGTACCATCTGGTATACATACTTCAGTTATTACTGGAACTCCTGGTATAGAGTAAGCAGGTGATGTAGCTAATACAGTTCCAGTTGTATCCGCAATCTCCCAAGAAGTTTCTCCTGGGTATGTATCTGGCATTACTGTTACTACTATATTAGATTCCCCGGTCACACAATTAGCTGGAGGCATTTGACATGAACCATCATCTGAATTTGCCCAAGGATTATAATTTAAAGCTGTAGGGTCCGTACATCCCGGTATACATTCTTGTGTTGTCACAACTAAAGTATCAGTTAAACTGGAATCTGCAAGCATACCTAAGAAATAATATGTAGTATTATTTTGAGAATTACTATATAACAAACCTGTATTAGAGAAGTTTGCTGGATAGTTATACCAGGTGTTACCTAGTGTATTTATATCTGTTGTTCTAGTATAAGCTAACATTCTACAGTTAGGGTTAGCCATATTTGTCCACTTATAGTGAACTTTATTCTGTGCTCCGTCACAATAGTTTAAAACATAAAATGTATCTAAACCAGCACAAGGTGGGTAGATACATGAACCATCATCAAAAGCAGCTGTCGAATCGTAATTTACTGCTAAGGGGTCTAAACAACCTCCTGATGGTGGAGCACATGGTGCTATAATTAAAGTATCAGTATATAAAGAACCAAAATCTCCTGCAACATACATAATTGTATCTTGACAATCATTTTGAATTAAGAACCACCCATCGGTTCCACCCCATTGTGAAGCACCTAAACCATCACCGTAAGAATCAAATATAGAGGCAATAATAGTACCCCCAACTGCAATTGTAGTATCATATAAGAAGTTTGGTTGTGTGAGTGAGTCATCCCCTATTATAATAGGATAACCTCCAGGTGGTGTTATTTCCCAAGATGTTTCTTCTGGGTAATTATCAGTCATTAACTGTATGTTAATCCAACTGTTTTGTGCTGATAAATTTAAGGAAATCAGTGTTAATATATATAGAAAAATTTTTTGCATAATTTAGTTTATCTATAAATATCGTTTAATTGTTAATTATTTCTAAATGTTGGTACCTATTTGTTTTTCCTGGTCTCTTAATTCTTCCACATTACTATTGAGTTGTTGTTTCCATGTTTTGTACTCGGCTTTTAGTTGTTTAGTGAGGGAGGAAGATGGTTCTAGACCTACGTATTTTACCACATCATTTACTAGTGTATGGTCTTGTATTTCTTTTACCTCTTTGTTAACCGAAAACTCTATTATTTTTTTATCCATAGCTTCGAATAATAAGTGTCGTATTTTTCTTAACTGTTTTTCGGTTATTTGGTTCATATCATTATAAAAACCGGTGTGTGTAACCCTACATACGCACCTATAACATTAAACTCCATAAAATCAATTGCGTCAGTTCTATTCAACCCATCTCTATCCATAAGAATAGTTAAACATTTTTCATAATCATAAGCTACAATAGGTTCAGCACCAAACTGAATACACATCCCTAAAATCGCTTCATCAAACCCATCCGCCATCATTGCTTCAGGATTTATGTCTGCTATCTCATCAATTGTAAGTTTTGTTTTATTCATGTAACAATTATATTTAAAAAATAACTTTAGGTAAATAGTATTTTTTACTTGTGAAGTATTTTTTATTCTGTTTATCTGGTTCTACATTCATTATAGTATAAGTAGCTTTATAATTAAACCCATTAGACTCTCTTTGATAGGAGTTATAGAATGTAAATATAGTTCCTCTTTTAGTGTGGTGGGGAATTAGTTTTTTGAAAAGGTGAGTCCTATTATCTTTCCAAGTATCATACATTATACCATCGTATTCTTCATTAGGTATAGAATCTAACCAATCTCCTTTAATGGGGATTACGTTTGGTTTATCTTTGGCCCATTCGAGTAGTTTTTCAAATACTTCGTCATGAATCTCTATTATGGTATGGGATTTTATACTTTGTTCTTGTATGAAATTAGAACATATACCCATCCCAAATCCTATCTCTAAAATGTCACCTCCATTTTCTGTAACAATTTCTGCATGTTTTTTCATCATAGGAGTTTCCCAGGACATCATTACTTCTGCACCAGTTTCATCTAATATTCTATCTTCTAAAAATATATAATTATCCATTTACTAACACTCAGTTATCTCTTCTATTGAACAGTCACTACCATTTACTGTATAACAGGAACCACTTCTCATACCACATTTATTTGAGAAGTATCTTGGTTCATCACTTCCTCCTTCACAGACACATTCTGAGTTATCATATATGTGGTTACCTACTTGCAGGATTTCGTCTGCTCCTGCATCAGTATAGTAAGTACTACAATCTATTCCACAAGCTCTCTCACAGTTACCGCCTTCAGCTAAGGTAATTTCACGACAAGTAGTTCCTCCGGTACCACAAGTAGGTGAGTCTACAGCATCTCCCATAAATAATATTGTTTCGTCATCATAAGAACTGTTAATATCTGTAAAACCAACACACTCTGTACTTGCGGAGAAAAAATCTCCTTCTAACGCAGAACTAAATCTTGTTGTATACACGTTATATGTTGAGGTTCCGGTAAAAGATTGTGTACCGTGTAAACACCCGTTAGAGTCATAACGTGATACACTCCCTGGACTAGTCCCTATAAAAGCTACATAAGCACTTGTAGTGGCGGGCATAACAGTAAATTTATTCATTGCGGTAGTCGCAACATGAGGTGACATTTCTGAACCATTACCATCCGCTTGTTGTTCACAAGTAAATAATGGCATAGGTTGTGCACTACTACCGTTGTCTGGGTCTGCAAATGTTTTTGCCCCGTTACCTACAAAATAATGCCCTCCTTTAGCTGCAGCGGTGACACCAGTTTCTACTCTTACTGATGCTGCCGCTGGGGTTGTACTTACTTCACCGGTTAATACCCCATTAGATGTTGCAATTCCAATTTTTCTTAAGGCTGCACTTCCTGCTCTGTGTGAGGTTGCGTTAGTAGTTATTAAAATATGTCCGTCGGTAGAATACCACCCAAATTTTGGTTCTGATGTCATTGGGTATAGTGGCATACTGTCATATGAAGTTTTTAACCTAAAACAGCAGATTGGTTTTCTTGCGTAAATAAAATAATTTCTAGTAGAGGATAAGGTACAAGTTACTGCACTATATTGAGTTATTCCATGCCAGGTATCTTGGACTGTAAGACTTGTTACTTCCGCATCTCCAGTTGTGGTATAAAGAAGTTGGATTTCATTATCCGCGTCTAGGGATACCATTTGTAACCCCATTGGTGAATTTCTATCCACTCGTGTAGCGAAACTATAACCAGCAAAACCAGCATAAACACCACTTATAGATGGTACGCTACTCAAATTCATAGTAAAAGGTTTATTCCCTTCAATTCTATCACCTATCGCTAAAGTTGCTGTGGACGACGACATTGCTGTGGATATTGTGGTTAGGGAAGAGCCATTTTTATAAATGGTAGTGGAATTTTTAAAAGCTCTAAAGATATAACTTCCAGCATGAGTAGCAAAAAACATATTTGAGAAATCGCCTAATGCGGCTCCGTTTTTCATATATCTATAGTATCCAGTGCTGTTACCTACTGCATTTTTACCTAATAACTCAAAATTATCTAAACGTATGTCAGTCCCACCACTCGCAATCGTGCAATCTGGTAATCCAGATTCCATCCCAGTTAAATCTGCCATGGTTCCCATACTAATATTTGTGTCTAATGCACTAGTTCCTGAAATAAAAGTCTGGAGGTTATCGTGTACCCCTTTTATTGTAGTAGAACCCATATTTACTTATTCTTTAATTCTTCAATTTCGGCTTTTAGTTCTTTAATTGATTCAATCAATAGGGGAACTATTTTTTCATACCTCACACCTTTATACCCGTTTTCTCTTGTGGTTACTATCTCAGGTAAAACTTTTTCTATTTCTTGTGCTATAACTCCAATATCATGTCCTTCATTACCATGTTGTGTTTTCTTTTCTTCTTTAGTTAATTTTTTCCAATCAAATTCTACCCCACTTATTTGAGACACTTTGTCCAGAGCATTTTCTATGGGTTGGATATTTTCTTTCCATCTTTTATCTGATGATGAGTATGCAACCACATCATTACTAGCATCAATTCTACCATCCGTCCCGTTTGGATTAACTCCTACTCCTAATGCTCCTGAATTAATTCTAATGTCCCCGGTCACGTCTAATTCATAACTCGCAGAAGCCATATTCACAGCAACTACATTATTCTCTCCGTTAATCGTTAATGCTGGGGTACCTCCTGCTGCTGCAGTAGTATCAGAATAGAATCTATGTCTAATGTCAGAAATATAATCTAAATCACCAACAGAAATACCAAAACCATAATCACCACCATATAAATCTATGTGTGAAATACTAGGTCCACCTGTACTATCATAATAATTACTAAACTTAAGTTGTGGTGTAGGTGCTGCAGCTGTGGCCCCACCACCTAAATTTAACACACCGTCAATATTAGTTTTTCCAGAAACCCCTAATAGACCAGTCACATCAACATTAGTAGTTGTACCTGACGGTTTTATTCCGGTTCCACTTCCATTACCTTGCCAATATGTAACAACTGAGGAGAAGTCTGTAAGTCCGGTTAATTGTGCTTTTGTGATAGATTCTACAACACCAGAAGTTTGTTTCACTAAAATTCTCTCTGCACTTGTTGGTGTTGGTGTGGTAGTCGATACACTATCTAAATCTAAAGTACCTGTAACAGTCAAATTATCATTAACCGTAGTTTCGGAAGTTGTGTGTCCAATATTCACAGCTATACCGGAATTTGCTGTGGCAATATTTAAAGTACTAGTGGCTTCTATATGATTATCTGTAGCGTCATGATATATTTCTAAGTCATTACCATGTCCAAACACAGCTTTCACATTATCACGGTACTTTAGTCTGTCGTTAGCTTCGTCCCACAACAAATATCTACCAGATGTTGCCCCAAAGAATTTCACATCATACCCAGTGTCATCTACACCAACAGTTAGTGTACCGTCTATTTGTACATTTCCATCTATATCAACAGCATCTAAATTGGTTGTTCCGTCGACATCTAAGTCACCTGTAAGTGTGGTATTACCCATAGCAGATAGGGTACCACTTATATTTGTATTACCACTAACATTTACATCTGTACTTGCCTGTACCCATCCAGTTACATTTATTCCGTTATTAGCTGTTTGGAATTTTAAATTATTATTATAATATAAATCAACAGAGTTGGCTCCATTAAATACACCCATCGTTTTACTTGCCGCTCCATTCTGGAGTGTTACCGTACCCGCTCTAAGTTTTATATTACCCGTTACTGCATCTTTAATTATAGTTTCTGAACCACTCTGGTAGATTTGTGTGTCTTCTCCAGCACCTAAAAGTATTTTAGCGTCATCAATTAAACGAGTGGTACCACTTATATTTAGATTATTTGCTACAACTATCGTACTTACAGATGTTCTACCTGTCACACCTAAATTATCTTTAATAAATGTATCACCACTTATTCTTGTCTCACCATCTACAGTTAACAATGCTTCACTAACAGTACTAGTTCCTATCGCTATTTTATCATTTCCAGCATCTAAAAAGAATAAATTTTGGTCGGTATCCCCTTCCATTCTAACATCTATATCTGCTCCAGCTTCATTAAAAGTTATTTCATCTTGTCCTCCATCATTTTGGGTAAAGTCCAACATGTTGACATTACCGGCGGTAATATTTATATCGTCATCAGTAAACGTAATTTTAGTATCATCATCACTCTGACCCTGTACTGTTGAAACTTCTAATGTATTTATACCACTGATATTTGTTGAGTTATCACCGACAATGTTTCCATTTGCGGTTATATTACCATCTACGGTTATGTTGGTTGTAGTTCCTGAAGGTTTAATTCCCGTACCACTACCATCCCCAACCCAATAGTCTGATGTAAAAGCTGTTAGAGATGATGTTGTTATAGATTCTATTTCTCCTGTGGATTGTACTACTAATATCTTATCGGATGCTGTTGCTGTTGCTGTATCTACTGTACCTAGGAAAGTTCTACCTGTAACACCTAGGTTACCTTTACTAAATGTATCCCCACTTATTCTTGTATCACCTCGTAGATTTGTATTCCCACTTACATCTAAAGCTTCTACTGGACTTGTAGTATTTATACCTACTCTATCATTTGCAGCATCAGTAGTTAAAATCGCAGTACCAGCATCTCCCATTACATGTAAATCAATATCTACATTGGTGTTATTAATTTGTATTTTATCATTACTTCCTGACTCATCTAGTTTAATCACCGACTTTCCACCCGCTACTAAATTCACTAGGTCATCTTGGAATAGGAGGTATGTGTCGTTATCACTGTTATGGTATATGTATTCATTTACAAAGGCACTACCTTCTATTGTAACATTGGTCGTGGTTCCGGATGGTTTTATTCCTGTGCCAGTACCATCACCTTGCCAGTAGTCAGATGTAACACCAGTTAGTTGTGCTTTGGTTATAGATTTAACAATCCCACTAGTATCTTTAACCAATATTACCTCTGTACTAGTAGGTGTAGGTGTAATAGCTGCTACACTATCTAAATCTAACGTACCCCCTATCGTGGTATTACCCATAGCCGATAAGGTACCGTTTATATTTGTATTACCACTTATTCCAACTGCAAAATCATTAACAGACTTGAGGATAACTGGTCCAGTGAATACGGTTGATGTGTCTGCCGAACGGCCTATGAGAATCTTCCTAATTATATTATCATACCCTACCCACAACATATTACCAAGACTAGTTTCAGTACTCCTCATACCTGATACATCGGTCGATGTGAAGTAAATGCCATTATCAGCGGTCATGTGGACATTACCCGTCTGACGGGTTGTTCCTGTTATACCTACTGTACCATTTACAGTTAAATCTTCATGTATGGTGGAAGTTGCCATTGTGGTGTCTCCACTTATAAAAGTCTCTGATGAACTTATCTTCATTCTTTCATCACTTGAATTACCAGCAAATAACTTTATAACATTACCACTACTTAAATTTATTTTTGTTGTTGTTGAATTATCTGTAAACCTTCTAATCTGGTCGGTATATACATCTGAAGCTACGTACGTGTTTCCTGATACTCCTAATGTACTTGCTATGTGTTGGGTATTGGCGGACACTATATTACTATATGTTCCTCCTGTCACACCTAAGTTACCTTGGTTAAATGTATCACCACTAATACTAACGTCACCATCTTTAATTAATACATCAGTGTTTAGTAGTTTGGTAGTACTAGGTGTAAGATATATTCTTTGGGTTCCATTTACAACTAAATCTAATCCGGTTCCGTTTTTACCGATGTATGTATTAGGGCTGCCATCAGTACCATCAAAGTATACTTTATCCCCTTCGTCAATAAAGATATCGTTGGTAGTTAAATTACCGTCTACTGTTACATTGGTGGTAGTTCCTGAAGGTTTAATTCCCGTGCCAGTACCATCTTCTACCCAATAATTTTCTGTAAATCCGGTTAGTTGAGCTTTTGTTATAGATTTAACTACTCCTGAAGTATCTTTCACTAATATTACCTCTGTACTAGTCGGTGTAGGTGTTAGTGCTGCTACACTATTTAAGTCTAGCGTACCCGTTAGGGTTGTATTGCCCATAGCCGATAAGGTACCATCAATAAATGTATTACCAGTTACGTATAAGTTATTAGTTGCTGTTATATTTGATATGCCGGAGATGTTAGTAGCACCATCTCCTACTATATTTCCATTGGCATTAATATCATCAGTAACGTTAATATGAGTCCCAACAGTTATATAATTGGTTGAAATTAATCTATCTCCAAAAACACTTCCAGCACCAGATAACGTACCATTAAATAAAGTATTTCCACTTATCCCTAATCCTCCAGTAACATCTACGTTGGTTGTAGTTCCTGAAGGTTTAATTCCGGTACCAGTACCATTACCTTGCCAGTAATCGTTATCACCAATATCAGCTTTTAATTGAGCTGTGGTTAGATATTCTACTTCACCATTTGATTGAGCTACAAGGATTTTATCATTACTATATGAAGCTCCCGCTGCATCTATTGTACCCAAATAAGTTCTTCCGGATATTCCAACAACCCCATTAAATCTCGCGTTAGTATTACCAGATATAATACCATTTACTACTAGTGTTTGGTTTGTAGTATTTCCATTATTTGTGAAGAATGTTGCACCATGTCCCCCATCTACTAAATCTAACTGAAGAACCTTACTAGTAGCACCACCCCCACCACCTAAAACTGTAAATTCAACATCACCATTATCGTTATTAAAAATAACACTTTGGTCTTGTCCAAACTTTACCGCACCACTAGAATGGTCATAGTCTATTACACCCCCAGCTACATTTAGTTTTTGAATTTTAACAGTAGTAGTTGAGTATCCGGAGGTTTGTATTCCGGTCCCAGTTCCATCTTCTTCCCAGTAATCTGAGGTAAAACCTGTTAGAGCAGCTGTGGTTATAGATTCTATTTCTCCTGTGGATTGTACTACAAGTATCTTGTCGGATGCTGTTGCCGTTGCTGAGTCTACACTACCTAAGAATGTTTTACCACTTATACCTAATGTACTTGCTATGTGTTGAGTGTTGGCAGATACTACATTACTATATGTTACCCCCGTAACCCCTAGATTACCTTTATTGAATGTATTACCACTTATTTTTGCATCAACAGGTATGGTGACACCTTCGGTTGTTACACTCTCTCGACCCACTCTAATAGTTGTTGTATCATTATTATAACCTATCCTCATAAGTTCAGAACTAGGAGAATAATCAACTAAACCACGACCCTGAATTCGGTATGAAGTACTATCAGTAAGTCCACTAACACCTAATTGACCCGTTACATCTACATTTGTTGTGGTCCCTGAAGGTTTTATACCGGTTCCAGAACCATTACCTTGCCAGTAGTCAGATGTAAATGCTGTAAGAGCTGCAGTAGTTATTGACTCTACTTCCCCAGTAGATTGTACCACTAATATCTTATCGGATGCTGTTGCTGTTGCTGTATCTACACTTCCTAAGAATGTTCTACCCGATACATTTAAGTCTTCGGATAAATATACATGTGAGTCTGCTGAAACCGAACCAGAAACAGTTAATGCATAACCAGGAGAGTCTGTATTTATACCTACTCTATTATTTGCAGCGTCCGTACCTAAAATAACTGCACCACTTTCAGCCATAACATGAAAATCTATATCCTTGTTAGTGTTATTAGTAATAATTCTATCATAACTTGTGTCCTTATCAAAAACTAACATAGACCATCCACCCGCAACTAAATTAAGTTTATTGGTGGAAAATTTTATATATGTATCCGCGTCCCCTTCGTGTTGGATTTCTGCTGCGACTCTTAGGTCTCCTCCTAGGATTGTAGTACCACTAACATTTAAAGTCTGTGATGTAAGTCCACCATTTAATTTTATGTCAGTATTTGTTGTACCCCCTGAAGGAGTTATACTGGTTCCGTCGGTATTACCAGTCCAATAATCAGCATCTGCGATATCTGCTTTTAATTCAGCAGTAGTTAGATATTCTATTTCACCGTCACCTTGAGCTACAAGTATTTTATCTGCCGAATAACTCCCTCCTGCTGCATCTATAGTTCCGAGATAAGTTCTACCAGATACACCCAACTCATTTTTAACTAGGGTATTCCCTGACACGTTAATTCCAGTTGATGTGGTTTCAAATTTCTTTGTGCCGGAATAATATAAGGAAACGGCACCCCCAGCTACTCCTTTAAAAAGATAACTGGTAGCACTTCCATCAACAAAATCTAGTGTATCACCTTGAACCTGTAATAGATTACTTCCCACATCAATTCTACCACCACTACTATTAGCCCAAACCTCTAAATCATTATCAGCACCTAACATTATTTTATCACCATCCCCTAAACTGGTATTACCACTAATATTTAAAGTTTGTGCTGTTAGACCCCCATTTAATTTTATATCGGTATTTGTTGTACCACCGGAAGGTGTTATACTAGTACCATCTGTATTACCAGTCCAATAATCTGAGGTAAATGCTGTAAGAGCACCTGTGGTTATACTTTCAATTTCACCTGTGGATTGTACTACTAATATTTTGTCTGATGCTGTTGCTGTTGCTGTATCTACACTACCTAAATAAGTTTTTCCAGATATTCCTAAGTTACCCCCAAATCTTGCATCTGTCATACCAGATAATACACCATTTATATTTGTATTACCACTTACATTTAAATTACCCGCTGATGTTATATGTGAATCTGTTAATAAATTACCACCAATATGTACATTAGCTAATGGTGTACCTATACCATGCATTCCTATATCACCAGTATCACCAAGTATCTTCAGTGCAGGATTATTAGTATCCGTCTTGAATGTGTAATCCACATCAAGAGCATCTGAGTTGAAGTTAATTTCGTGAGGGGCACTACTATTCTTTGAAGCTGTGAAGAATTGAGTATTATCAGCTTTCATAATGATTTTTTGGTCACTACCATCTTTCTTAAAGTAAATCCAAGTGTTATTCATTTCTGTGGATTTAATGTAGTCACTAGTATATAAGTCACCGTTTGCAGTTATGTCACCATCAGCTACTATATCATCAGTTGAATAAAGATGTTCTGCCTGGACTCTCCCTGTTGCTGTTAGAGTCAATCCGTATGCACTTGTAAACATTGTATTTCCAGTAACCCCTAAGTTACCTTGTACATGGGTATCACCACTTATCCTGACGTTGGTTGTGACATTGGAGCCTGATGGTGATATACTAGTACCATCTGTATTCCCTGTCCAATAATCAGCATCTGCAATATCAGCTTTTAACTGAGCGGTAGTTAGATATTCTACTTCACCGTCACCTTGAGCTACAAGTATTTTATCTTCGGAGTAACTATCTCCTGCTGCATCTATAGTTCCTAGGTAAGTCCTGCCTGATACCCCTAATTCATTCTTGATTAAAGTATTTCCTGAAACATTAATCCCTGAAGAAGTAGTTTCTAATTTTTTATTACCGGCATGATATAAACTAACATTAAATTCTTCAGAATCAGTTTTTAGAAGAATATCATTATTTCTATCCATAGCCCTAAAGTTAATTCTATTACTACCACCATTAACTGTAGCAGTAAAAGGAGCACTATCATCATCATGAACTGCAAAGAATGTCATACCACCTGCATCAAGTGAAATCTTATTATTAGTAAAGCGGATTGCCGTGTTATCATCACCTTTATGTTTGATATATTCAGTAACGAATAAGTCTCCATTTATAATGGTGTCTCCAGTTACACCTAAAAGACCTGGTAGATTAACATTAGTTGTTGTATTTGAACCAGAAGTTGTGATGCTAGTACCATCAGTACCAGCGGACCAATAAGCTGCTCCTGCTGTTGAGTTGATTGTTACATTACCTAACCCGGATGTGGGTGATATTGTTATGTTTGTACCAGCAATAATTTTAGTAACTGCACTGGATGAACTACCACCTGATAAACAATTATTAAAAAGTTGGGTTACATAATCAGAAAATACCCTATCCTTTATACAAGCATTGTTATAATATTCTGTTAGACCACTAACAAAATCATCGTAGGTTTGGGTTGGTACGGAATAACAGCATAGTGGTTCCCAAACATCACCATAATATTCTAGTATACCTCCGTAATCTAATGTAAGACATTCTGACATAATTTAATTTCTTCTATAGATAAATATCTATTAGTTAGTATATTTATTATTAAAGTAGAAAGTATGATTATTCACTTTATCTTTTAAAAAAAGGATTATATAATTAATAAAAAACAAAACTATGTTACTTAATAAAGACCTACCTCATAATTTAACCACAGAACGTATAGAGATTACTTTCTGTGGAAAAGGCAAATGCAAATGTCCATCTATAGATATGGACCTAAACCGTGATAAAATTATTATCGGCGGAGAAGAAGAAGGTTATACTGAATTTACCAAAGAAGAATTCGAATTGTTTGTTAATGAAATCAAAGCTGGGACCTTCGATAAATACATGAAATAAAATGGGATGTGGATGTAAAAAGAAAAAAGCTCAAGCAGCTGCTGCGACTCAAACCGCACAATCTCGAACACTTAATCAACCGATAAATCCGGGAGAAGCAAATGTTACTGCTGTTCAAGAAAATAAAGAGTATCAAAATAAAGTAAGAGATGCTCTTAAACAACTTATGGAAATAAAAAGACGTAAACGAACACCTAAAAGATAGTAAGGTAAAATAAACAATAAAATAAAGGCACTCAGTAGTGCCTTTCTTTTTGCCAAATATTTATAGGGTATAATGAAATTATTCAATAACCTACATAACATCATTCTAGAAGAAACTACTCCTTGGTATGTTAAAGTTTTCGAGAGTGAGGACTTTGACTCACTCTGGCCAATAACAAAAATGTTTGGTGGTGATTTACATGAAATTTATAAGGCTTTGGAAAAGATGGATAAGGGGGAGAATTTTCTTCGACATATCAGTTATAACTGGCCTTGGGATGAACAACCTATGACCTACATTATTGACGCTTTAGGGGGTATGAATAGGTGGAGAAGGGGAATGTTAGATAATGATTTACTAGACATATACGTTCATCAACCTTATATAGAGGAAATTTCAAATCTTAAATATGATAAAGACCGAATTATATTAGAATTATTAGATGGTGAGGAACACAAATTATTTCGTGGTTCAAATTATAATGGTGATGATTGTAGATATGTTGCTAAACAAATATTCAGTCAAGAAGGTTTGGATTGGGAGCCTTATGATGTACAGGAGAAATTAGAGGATTTAATAGATATGTTATCATCAGAAAATTATACAGAGTTAGTTCGTCATATAGGAATAGAATTTCAAAATCAAGAAGTAGATGCGTGGAGAGAAGAGTTTGATGGGGTTAGAGAGGATAATGGTAAAGTGATTATAACCCCTCGTTTTATGAATGGTTTTCTTCCGGACAATGAAAGTAATAGATATAATTTAGCTGTTCTTATTGGTAACACTCCTGAGTTAGCTGATTTAGAAATTGAGATAAGGCATGCTTATAGTAGAGCATATAATGATACTCTTATCAATCAGTATTATGAGGAATATAATGATGCCCTTGAAGAGTTATTGGGTCCACCAATAAAACAAGGTTATTCTCCGGTTTATAACTGGGTGAAAAATCCTGAGACAGGACAAAGAGAAGAGAAAAAACGTGAAGTTTCCTTTAAGGCCTTTGATGTAACTGATTTGGCTAGAAATATAATAACCAGACATGCACATGATATAGATAGTCCTGAGGATTTTCTAAATCTTCTGGAGGAGTACGATTATAACACTCTTTGTCCTAGTGTAGATAACTACCCTTATGATGAAGAAGAAGTAGAAAATAACTTCCAAGACTACCTTTGGGAGTATTTATAAAATAATAAATTAAATAAAAAACAAAAACAATGAAAAAAATTTTAGCAATAATAGTAATAGGGGTAATAGGATACTTTAGTTACGGACATTATATGAATAATGAAGTAGAAGTAACTTCAGACCCAGTGACAGTAACATTAAAGGTAATAAACTCAACCGATAAACCTTTTGTAACTAACTGTACTTGGTGTGTGGACGCAAAAGACCAAAATCATACGGTTAATCCAGGAGAACATTATACCATACAATCTAACACACACGATGGAGCTGGTACTGTGTTCACAGTTAAACCAATACCTAGTGTTGATAATCCGGTTCCTACTGAAGGGGTATTTCAAATGACTTACGGTTATTGGGACGGTTCTGCTCATGTTGTTTCAGATAATGACAATAATCACGGTTCACCAACAGAATTATACCACTATACTGGTGGAAACTGGATTTACACAGCTAAGTTTACACATGACCAAGCAACTTCAATAAATAATATAGTAGAATTTACTACGAAAGCTGCTGGACCATTTACAGACGCAGGAGACCCTGACGATACTGTAGAATAATAAAATAAAAATAAAAACTAAAAAAGATGGGAAAAAATTGTTACACTAGAGAGCAGATTGAGTCTGCTGTAAAAGAAAAGGGTTACAAATGGTTCGATGATACGAACAATAAAGGATACGATGTTAATATTGTTGGTGTTAGAAATGCTGATACTGGTGATAGAGTAACTAATAGATTTGATGATTGTGTTACTGTTTCCTATAAGAAAAATGGAGAATGGAAGTTCTTCTGTTTTGAAGCTACTACTGACCCTGGTGATGATTATATGAATGACCCAATAGTAAAAGAAAAAGGATGTGCTATTTTAAAAGAAGGACAATATAGAGGTTCACATAAAATCAGATTACATGCTGGAAAATATCCTGCTTTGGGACAAAAGAAAAATGTTACCGTTTATAGAGATAATGATAGAGATGGTAAATATGATAGAAACGAAGCAAATATAGATGAAGGGTTATTTGGTATTAATATTCATAGAGCAACATCTAGGGAAGGAAAAACTTCTACCTATGTAGATAAATGGTCTGCTGGGTGTCAAGTAATTGCAAGTAATGATGATTGGAAAAAATTCATGGCTATATGTGAGAGAGCTAAGGATATTCATGGCAATTCGTTTTCCTACACCTTACTTAGTTCAAAGGATATAGTGTGATTAAACTCCTAAAAGGATTAAAGAATATTGTAGACCCTAATTGGTGGGCTGAAAAGATAGGATGGGAGTCTGGACTCTATAAATGGTCTATGAAATCATCCTTACGTGAATGGGCTCTATCACTAACCGGATGGAAGTGGTGGGCTTGGCAATTAGGACCAGGTCTTATATTTTTTATTATATTAGAGGTATTACTTAACCTAATAGGAATGACTATGTTACCCTGGTAATTATAATACAATAACATTGTTAATATTTTTTAAAAGAGGGTTTACCCCTCTTTTTCTTTTTCTTAACTTTTTATCAAATTAAAATAATATGAAAATAGTAACTCACAAATTTCGAATTAAAGAAGACCAGATTTGTTATTTGGTTAATCTTGTCGATTATAATGGTCATCCACTAGAAAGTCATGTTGCCATGAATAAGAAAGAAAGGGTAGAAGTTTCTCAAAATCTTGCGGATAAACATAAGGTAGACACTGTTTTCCATAATTCAGGATTTTCTATTATAGAATAATATGACTAACGAAGAACTACAAGAAAAATTAAATCACCTTAAAAATAAATTAAGTGAAGCTAACAACAATAACGATAAAAAACTTATTAACAAATATGTTGACCAATTAAATAAGTTATGGGATAACGCTAGTGTTGAGATGTTAAAGAATGCGGAGAATGGTGGTTGGTATATTCCCGATAAGTCTTGATTATTATTTACCTAACCCTTTGAATTTATAAATTATATTTACTACATTTAAACATAAAAATAAACTTATGACTGAATTTGAAAAATACGTAAAAAGTGACTTTGGTGTTAACTCTACCACACTTTATGATTACAAGAACTCTATGACCCCTATGGTTATAGAAGAAAGAGAGATGAGAGCCGTATCGATGAGTGTATTCGATAGATTAATGATGGAGAGAATTATATGGTGTGCAGGACCTGTAAACGATAGAATGAGTACTATTGTACAAGCTCAATTAATGTTTTTAGACTCTATAGGTATGGATGACATCACACTACATGTAGATACCCCTGGTGGTAGTGTAAAATCTGGACTCGGAATTGTGGATGTGATGGATTATGTTAAATGTGACATCGCTACAGTTAATACTGGGATGGCAGCGAGTATGGGTTCTATATTATTAGGAGCGGGAACTAAAGGGAAGAGGTCTTCACTAAGATTTAGTAAAACTATGTTACATCAAAGTTCTGGGGGTGCGATAGGTAATATTCAAGACGCTAGAATTAGTATGAAAGAATGGGAAAAAACAAACGATATTTTGTTTGAGTTACTGGGTGAGTATTGTGATAAAGACCCTAAACAAGTTCTGGAAGACTCTAATAGAGATAAATGGTTAAGTGCTAAGGAAGCTTTGGATTACGGTATTATAGATGAAGTTATAGGTTTAAAGTGATATTTATTAACCATTAAACAATAATATATGCTAATAGTAGAAGTAAAGAAGGGAAATGTTGACCGTGCTTTAAAGGTGATGAGAAGAAAAGTTAAATTAACTAAACAACTTTTCAAATTACGTAATGGGAAACATTTTACCAAAAAATCTCAGAGAAAAAGATTACAGTTACAAAAAGCTAGATATCGCCAACAGTATTTAGATGATTTAGATTAAGTTGTTAATCTACTAATTAATTCTTGTTTTTCATCCCCACTCAACTTATCTATATGTTGTCTATACTCTAGATAATCACGTATCACATCTTCTACACTCTTATCTTCCATTTTAGCTCTTCTTTCAAAACCTACTTTTTGTGCGTCTAATTCATAATCTTGTGTATAATATTCAAAAGGTGTTAAATTTAAAGTTTTTGTAGTTAAATCTTCATCTGGTAAGTCAGGTCTATCTGGGTCTAAACCTTGTAATATATGTTCTATTTCATG
>Ga0080013_1001519_pt1 | contig 30430 bp, 21 predicted proteins | sample ETNvirenome_6_85_FD_69236 | JGI IMG/M metagenome (GOLD analysis project Ga0080013, IMG submission 69236) | Marine viral communities from the Pacific Ocean - ETNP_6_85 (SPADES assembly) (version 2) | ecosystem: Environmental > Aquatic > Marine > Oceanic | place: Pacific Ocean | collected 2013-06-19 | reverse complement strand
CATACTTCTTTAGCTGGGTCAGAATCCTGCGAGCATCATCAAACCTGAACTCACCGACCGCTATTGCTGCGTCATTACCAAGCCTCTGGACCTCGTTGTACACAGGCAGTTTACGATGTTCGTTAGCGTACTTCTGACCCAAGCGTCTAAGGTCGTCCATCGCGGCGTCAACATTCTCGTATGACGCCAGCTTTGTAGCCCACTTGGCGGTTTTGCCTTCCGCAAGCATTGCTTTTGCGTCATCAATGTTTACCTGCATCACTTCCCGCATTTCTCTCTCGAAACCATACTGGTGATGCAGTGCGCGATGCTTTGAGTTGATCTTGGGAATGGCAAAACTCATATCGCCACCCCGCTCAGCCATTCGATGAGTCAAATCGCCTACATGTTCGGCCAACTCGGCGTAGTGGGGGCTGACTCCGCTTGTGCGGAAAGTGAGGTCCTTCATCGCCTGTTCCGGCGCACCGCGCTGCGCTGAGGCCAACTCATCAAATGCTGTAGAGATCTCTTCAGGCGTCTCAGGCAGCCTCTGGGCCGGGGCCTCGGGGGCGCGGGGGGCAGCCTCGCCTGGGCGGGCGAACTCGGGCTCTATGCGCTGCTGCCGGACGCGGAATGCATCAGACCCCTCATCCGCATACTTCTTTAGCTGGGTCAGAATCCTGCGAGCATCATCAAACCTGAACTCACCGACCGCTATTGCTGCGTCATTACCAAGCCTCTGGACCTCGTTGTACACAGGCAGTTTACGATGTTCGTCAGCGTACTTCTGACCCAAGCGTCTAAGGTCGTCCATCGCGGCGTCAACATTCTCGTATGACGCCAGCTTTACGTCATTCTTGTAGACTGAGCCTTCCGCAATGTTTTCTTTTGCGTAATCAATGTTTGACTGAACTTGTCTCCGAATTTGTCCTTCAAGACTCTGCGGGTCATGCACTACGCGATACTTTTCGTTGATCTTGGGGATGGCGTGGGTCATTTCGCCATCGAACTCAGCCATCCGATTAGTCAAGTCGCCTACATGTTCAGTCAAATCGGCGTAGATGCCGCTGGCTCTACCTGTGCGAGAGGAGATGTCCCTCATCGCCGCTTCCGGCCAACCACGCTGATCCCAGGCAAGATCCTTGAAGGCTTTCTTGATCTCTTCAGGCGTCTCAGGCAGCCTCTGGGCCGGGGCCTCGGGGGCAACGTCAGCATCAACCAGACGACGTGCAGCCTCAGTCTTCGGGGCCATGTGGAGCCAGCCAGGCTCGGGCTCTACTCCTCGTACTCTTGGCTCAGGTCCAGGCTCTCCTCGTACCCCTGGCTCGGGTAGTCGTCTATCGGTAATGGACCCAATGCTGACAGCTTCAGCATCGTCTGGAGTGCGTCCAAGGGCTCGGATGAGGTCATCGAGGGCTCCCTTGTCAACTCCGGGTCGCTCTCTCCAGACAATGTGGGCGAACTCGTCGGCGGACCACTTGAAGTTTCTGGGGATGATTCGGCCAATGGTGTGTCCGTTGACATCTCGTTGAGCGATTCGCTCGTCTCCGTTCCTGCCATGGTAATTTATCTCCTCGTTGTAGGCCCTCATGGCCGTTTCATCCATGATGTATGGCGTACCGTCATCTGTTCGTATCGTATAAACCGGCTCTCCACCCTTCTTGAGCCGACCAAAACTAACGCCATGCATCTTCGACGCCCGCTTACCCTGGGTCGCAACCTTGCCAACCAGCGGGTCTGCCAACCCAAGAGCCTTCTCAAGTGGGATGCCCGCTGTTCCGTGCGTCACAGACTGCTTGCTGCGAACCTGCCACATGTCCCAGTGAAGCCAGCCAATACCTGTATCTGGGGGCTCACCGATCCCACGGTAAACCTTGTCAGCGACGACCCTAAACCCATCCTCAATCGCCTCATACATCGCGAGGCCGAAGTAGTCCGTGACCTTGTTTACTGGCGTGGCCGTAGCCCACCTACGGGGGCTCTCCATGAATGAGGAGTTCTGCTTCTCGGCGCTCCACGCCTTCATCTCGGCGTCGGGTGGAGTCGACCCATCGTACAGGTTGTCCCATGCCCGCCCAGGGGCCAATTCACCGAATCGGCCACGCTCAGAGGCCCAAAAATGGTTCCACTGGACCCGGTCCAAGACAAACACATCATCACGACCAGTCACCAGCAAGAAGAAGCTGAAGACCTTCATCCCCATGCCAGGCTTGCCGGTCGCGTACTCTGGAACCTTCCTCTGCTTCTGAAGCCCCTTCCGCTTGCCCTTGGTCGCGATGACCGGCTTATTCGTCTTCTTATCGAACACGAGTTCGTACACAGGCGGAAACTCGTCTGCGACGGGCTTCGTCATCTTTGCGAACTCGCGACGAATGGTACGCCCATCCAGCCGGGAATCACCCATCATCTCGTGGAGAACCACCAGCTTGGACTTACCGGCAAACTCGGGATGCTCCCGACCCATGTTGGCCAAGAACTCCTTACCAAAGGCATTCAGATTCCCTTGGGTAGGAGAAGAGGCGCGATGGCTCTTTACGGTCTTTGTCGACCACACAAGGTAGTCCTTGAGCACCTTTTCAGTGAAAGTCCCATCAAGCGCGTGCTGGATGAACGGCTGAATGCCCTTAGATACCGCCATCAAGAAGCCGGACTCCTGAGGAAACACCCCAAGACGGCGACTCATGAATGACCACAACAGCATCTCTGCCGTCTGGACTGGAGGGACTACGCCATTGTCGTAGGCCTGCTTCCATATCTTGGCTTGCGCCTGTCCCTCTGCCCTCGCTGCCCGCTGACGCGGAGTTTCGGCTTTAAGCATCTGAACAAGCTTGTCAGGGCTCTGGATGTACTCAATCAAGGCGATTGGCTCAACCCAAACATCAGACTGGCCAAGCACGCGGGCCATGAAGTTGTCCCACCACTCCACGCTGCCCATTGGTGCGCCGTAAGCCGCATCGACTTCAGCACGAATGGCCTCCACCTTGGCTGCGGCCTTGTTGAACTTCTCATCAACGGTGCCTCTCATGCCACCAAGTTTGCCTTTCTTGATCTCCGGTGTGATTTCAACGCCAGAGTCCTTCGTGAAGACCTTGGGAGCCCCTGTGCCTTTCGCGCCCGACTCCATCTGGAGAGCCTTGAGGCGGGCATCATGAACACTCTTCAATATGCGGAGAGCACTCTCGTACTCGCGTGTTGTTGCGAAATCCGCCTGCCTGATGCGAGGCATAGGACCAAACGGATCCATCTCCGCATAAGCAGAGAGTGCTTGATTGAAGGCCTCTATGTCCGGGTAGTCTTTCGGACTTAGCGCCTGCCGAGGAGCGGGAGGTCTACCTTCCACTCGTCCAGGTTCAACGGCCACTCCTCGTCGCCCAGGGCCTGCTTCGGCCCTGGCCCCTTCAGGGGCGGGGGCCACGGCCCCGTGCCGCCGAGTGCCCGCCAAAGCTGCTCGCCTATCGAGGGCTGTTTCTCGGACAAGGCCTTGTCTGATTTCTTGTTCGTAGCCATGCGTTACTCTCCCGTGGTTGTCGGTAGACCTCTCGATCCCCTGTACAATTATATCCTCCTTGACCCAACGAAACAACAGACCACTTTGCTCAGGCTTCTGTGTGCGGTCTGAAAGAGCATAAGCAACATCGCGAACAGCACCCACGAAGTCAGCGACTGTTCGACCCGCGCCTCCTTCCCATTGGGGCACATGCACAAACTCGATTATGCCGCTCACCTCATCCAGGGTGTATCCGAGGTTGTTCTTTTCCAGGGACCGTCCAAACAGGTTCAGAAAGTCCGCAATACCCGCGTCCTTAAAGAACCCTTCCGGCATCTTGATCTGAAAAGTCGCCGCCCTGCGTACCCCATCACCACCAACACTTGTTAGTGCCTCAACTTCCGCCCTTGGGATTTCTTTTGCGGGATCACGCATCCATGCTGCATCAACATCGACTATTGCAACCTCCTTGCGAATGAGTGCGTTTTCTTGCGCAGGGAGGCCCTCTCTAACGGAGCCCTTGACGCCGCTTGACCGGCTGAACTGGGCGACCCTCCCGCGAACAACCGCCTCGTCACCGCCCAGACGCAATCGGACCACAGGCTCTGCCGCATAGTCAGCAAACCCGCCCCAACCCAAAGACCTCTCAAGCACAACAATGCGGCCATCGTGGCCAATGATATTCTCAATCTCTGGAGCGAAATCTGCATACACATCATCTCGCAGGACCTCCGCCTCACGAATCGCTACCGCCCGCGCCTCTGGAGACAGGTCGGGGTCTGATGCTGCCTTATATGCTTCGTATGTCTTCAAATACTTTTGGTGAAGCTCAGGCCTGCGCTCCTGCACGCCGGTTAGCGCAACCACAAACTCATCGAGTTGATCGGCACGCTCCAGAGTGACACGACCGGCCTCCTTGGCCACGGGGCCAGCCGGGCCCTCAGTCTCCATGAATCGAGCCTCAGCACCAGGCTGACGACCAAAGGTAAGCTCGAACATCTCAAAGAAGTCAGACATCGTCTGAATCTCTGGAATCGTCGGGTCGTTGGCAATCACGGCAGCTTGCCGCTCCCACTGAGCCAAGATGTTCGGGTACTCGTCTCTCTCAATAATCCCACGATCAATCGCCTCAGAAAGGCGGTCCCTGAATCGCTGGAATCCAGGCGATTGGCGACTTGCCGCAACACCAGGAGTCCCTACAACCCCAAGCCCCTGCTGCATTCCAACCGCCCGAGCCTGCCGAATGTGCTCAAACAGCTTCGCATTTGCCTTATGGATTTCTTCTGGCTCAACGCCCGCAATCCTCAACATCTCGTCGACCTGCTCGCGCGATATCTTGTCGATGTAAGGACGCGAGTTGTCGCCCTTGGCGTGGAGGTCTCTTTGCGCCTCAAGAATCACATTGTGAACAACAGTGATGATATCTGCGTCTTGCAGGCCCTTTGCTTTGGCATACAAGCCAGGAGCAACCTGGGCATAGAGCATGCTGGCCCGATGCCCCCTTGGCATTTTGGAAGTGTTCTTGAGCACTCTTGGAGCAGCAGCGGTGGCCCCAGCAATTTTTCCTGCCGCCAGAAGATACGGCTTTTCCCACGGAACGAGAAAGTCCAAAGCCAGGCCCAAGTACTGAAACAACTGCCAATGCTTATCGCCAGGACGCATTCCCTCTGCACGCATGATGTCAGCAAACGCTGGCTGCATCCCGATATTACCGGTCCTGATTGCGGCAGCCAAGCGCGCAAAGTATCCCGCCCTAAAATCTCGCAAACCAAGGTTGTGGGCGCGGTCATAGCTGGCTGGCGTCAAGTAATTAAGAACCGACTCACGAGCCGGTTTCCAACCGATTTGCCGCAACAAAGCTTCATGATGCTGAGCGGAATGCTCTTGTGATGGGCCTGCAAAATCAATCTCAGCCACTGCTGAAGGAGCCCATGTGGTCATTCGCATAAGCATCGCGAACGTGGACTCTGGCATGTAGACTTGGTCACCAATCTTGGTTGGTGTCATCATCATACGACCAAGAGTGCGCTCCATGTCTACAGTCGCATCACTGCCCCAAACCCTTGTGGCCGTCTGATGTTCTTGAGCCCAGTTCCGAACTTTTGCATCATCAGGAAATACATTGTGGTCTTCGCTCTTCAGTAGATGCCAAAGCTGAGCATCCGCAAAGACGCCAAACGAAACCTTATCAAGCTTTGCCTGAATCTCTGCATCCGACTCATCATTGAGAACCGAACGAGCCGCCTCTTTAAGAAACCTTGAGTTGGAAATCAGCGGGTTAGACTCAATCGTCTCCACATCAATGTTCTCGGAGACCAAAGACTTGAACCCCTCAAGATCAATGTGGTCACGCCGAAGCTCTTCAGGCAGGCCCTCATACGAGGCCGCATGCATGACCCTCATGAACTGAGCCTGCAAATAGGCCTTCTTGGCGGCCTCCTCTTTGGGCGTTGAACCGAAGTCTTCATTCGACTTACGAAGCGCACTAAGCATCATCCAGGTCAAATCATCCGGCTTCTGAAGACGATAGGCGCGCTCGCGGTCTCTAAGTAGCTTGGCCCTGAACTCAGGCTTTTCAACAGCAAATTGCATGATCTCAAGGAAGCTTTGGCCCGTCAATTGCCCAAGCCGATCCACCAGAACATGGTGGCGAATCTTCCCTTCTCTCTGGTCTTGTTCAATCTTCTGAAGCTGCTGTGTGGCGACCACGTTCAGTTCATCAAGCTTTGGCTGAATATCAACCCCGTGACTCGCAAGTTCGGAAGCAAGGTTGTCAAGCGTGACGGCTGAAATCACGCCAGCGACATTGACCTGCTCCTGCCGAAGCGTGTCAGTCTCTGTAAGCGAATACATTCGGAGCAAAAATGGGGATAGCGTGTCTTCTTCCATAGATGAAGCAACAAAGTATGTTGCCCCCGCACCAAGCATCCCGCCAAGCATGGTGCCGCCCAATCCTCCCATGAGCGCGCCCGTTACTCCCCCGGTCTTGAATCCAGTAACTGTACCGACAGCGCCACCAATTCCGGCCCCGATCCCACCACCAATCATCGTGCTCTGCTCAACCTTCTGAGACAGACCCTTGCGCTCTCCCTTTCCCGGGCCCCTTCGGTAAAAGAACTCACCCGACTCCACGATATCGTCGAGGGTTGGGATATCCGCCGCTTTTTGCTTCAGGTTGTCGAAATACCCGGTGATCGCACCGATGTAGTTGCCCTTGTCCCACTCGGCATCGATGTCATCCTGAATTTGAAGAGAGATGGCCTTCTGCTGTTCCATCTGTTGCCAGTGTGGCATCATTGGGCCACCAGAAATCGGATGCCATTTCCTGATGCCAGGCGTCCTCAGACCACGAGAGATTGGCGGTTCAAAAGTGTCCTCCTCAAGCGGGTAGATAAACAGGGGGTCTGATGCCTTTTCTGCCATCAGGTCAAGTTCTTCTGGAGTCCGCACGTTTCCATGGTCTGCGCCCGCTGAAATGCGGGCCTGCTGCCTGTGTACCTCCTGCACCCCGACAATTGTTTCCATCAGGTCGGTCCCCGTCTCCTCGGGGACGGGGGCATACCGATCTTCGACAATGGGCTCTACATCCGGGTCTACCCCTTCAGCCAAGATATCGATGGCCTCAGCCTCAGTGTAGGTCGACTCGAAGTCGAGGGGCCCACCACGCCCCGATAGAGACTGGCGCAAAATGTCATCATCTGTCTCGGGTGTGTCGCTGCCCCCCAAGCCATCATTGTCATTTCTAAGATCTGACACGCTTTAACTCCCGTCTGCTGATTGTATCAGGAGCACGACTCTTGGGCGACCTACTGAAACATGGATTCCACCAAGGTCTTTTCGTCAGCGTCTACAGTCGGCGTCTGTGGTTGGCCGTAGTCACGAACCGTATCCGCTACGTCTACAGGGTCCACCCCCACCGACTCAAGAGCATAGTACGTCTCGTTGAATTCCTGACTCATTGACTCTGGCCTGCCTTCAGATATCCAACGCCGCCACATGTTCCTAAATTTGTAAGAAAGCTCATCGACCTCTTCCTCTGATGCGCGCGCGGGGGGCGCACCTCCAAAGTCGTACCAGCCCCTCCCCCCAAGGTGAGCGAACTCAGACAAAATATCCTTAGGATTGCCGCGTTCTTTTGCCCTCATGATGTTCTTCCCCGGAGCCGCCGCCTCCAGATGTAGATGAGCACCGGTAGACACCCCAGTCGAGCCTACAGCCCCCACAGCCTGGCCCATTACAACCCACTGCCCTGGCTTCACACCAATCGACTGCAAATGGCTATACGCAACCGTTATACCATCATGGAACCGAACTACAACTCGATTACCATGGCCGCCAGAAGGACCAGCAAAAAGAACCTTTCCAGACCTCATTGAATATACCGGAGAGCCCAGCTTCGCCCCAAAATCAAGCGCGCCATGCCAGCTTGAAGCGCCCTCCATTGGAGGCTCCCGCTCCCCAAAGTCGCTGGTCATTTTTATACGTCCACCAAGCGGCAACACACCAGGACCAGTAATAGTCCAGCCCTCATGAACCTCAGGCATAGATGGCTTGAAAGTGAAATCCGGGGGGTTCCTGGCATTGTATGCCTCCCTGGCACGCAGCATATGGCCCGCTTCTTCGTCAGACATCCTGGCCTCGCGTGCCTCCCTGGCACGCAGCACATGGCCCGCTTCTTCGTCAGTCGGCATGACTACCTCATCATCATTTGCTGAAGCGTGTAGTCGTCGTCTGGGCCACCCTCCGGCTCTATCGCTTCAATCTCTTTCCCGTAGTTAGTAAGCCGCCTCATCACTACCCCCCGATCTCCAGACCCGCTCCTGGGAAGGAACACCTTCGCCTGATCACGCATCTTCTTGAGCATCTCTTGGGCAGCCGACTTGTCTCCTTTAGATATCGCCATGTTGATTGGATTTGACCAGGCATCGAAATCCTCGACGGTTGTTGGTTGAGCGATATCTGGGATTCTGGATGCCTGAGGAGGAGACACGCCCTCAAGGTCTTCCTGCCTGTCACGAATAAGAGCACCAAGCTCACTTCCGACCTCCACGGCGTCAGGCCGCCCCCCGGCAAGAAACCTCCAATCGTCCATAAGCTCCCACGCGTTATCAATGTCCGTTTGAGTAACGTCCTCACTACCGAGCATGCGCCGAATCTTGTTCCCCAGGTCCACTTGCCTGTATTCCTTCAACAGGCGTGTTTTCCGGCGACCTCTCGGCAGCAAACCCACCGCCTCTCTTAGGCTGCCCGCAGCGAGTTCATATAGTTTGCCAGCATGGTGAGCCCGCGCCTGCGCAACAAGCTCCGCCACCTGCTTCTCTGTGGCCCTGACGCTGCGCCCAGGCGGCTGCTTCACCGGGGGCCTGGGATCCTGCGGCGGCTTCACCGGGGGCTTGGGATCCTGCGGCGGCTTCACCGGGGGCTTGGGGTCAGGCTTGGGTGCCGGCTTGGGGTCAGGCTTGGGGTCAGGCTGGGGTGCCGGCTGGGGTGCCGGCTTGGGTGCCGGCTTGGGGTCCGGCTTGGGTGCCGGCTTGGGTGCCGGCTTGGGGTCAGGCTTGGGGTCAGGCTTGGGGTCAGGCTTGGGGTCAGGCTTGGGGTCAGGCTTGGGATCGGGCGGCGGCTTCACCGGGGGCTGGTCTGGAAGCTTAGAAAGACTACTCGTATATGTATCGAGCAGTTGGCGAGTCTCTGGAGGCCAAGCCGATTGGTCGGTACCATACCTGTCAGACAGCAGCGCCGTATAGTCCTCAAGAACCATCGTCGCAGTATCACGGTCTCCGCTAAGCAATAGTTCAGTTAGGCGGCCCTCGTAACGATCCGCCAACTCGCCCTGAGCTTCATCGTACTTTCTCACGGAACGGGCAGCTTTACGAGCAAGCCCGGCGCGAACGCCTCGCCGCAGTATTACGGGAGCATAGGGGGTGGACCGATACGCATACTCAGCAGATGACACATACGGCGTCTTGGCAATCTGCTTATCAAGCTCACCAATTCGACCCTGCAACGCTCGCTTCTCAGACTGGATGCCAGAAATAAGCGTCTTCTTGCTAAGCTTGGCGTTCTGCCCCTGAAGCTGCTTTACGGCCTTTTCATAACGGACGGGCTCGTTCTTCACGAAGGCCGTCGGATCTTGCTGGTCCGTCGCGTCCATAATCGTCTGAATGTTCGAGTCACCGACATAAGTCACCGTCGTGCCGTCTTTGCTCACTTGGTATTGCGTGCCAAAGAACTTCTGCTTGTTCTGAACACTGTCATTTACCTTCGGGGCCACGGTTCCCATGAGCGCCCCACCAGTCGGCTGGTTTTCCCAGAGAAACCGCTTGTAGCGGCCAATGCCAGCAAATCTGCTTTGAGTTTCCCGAGCAACTCTTGCATCGACTTCATCTTGCGTCCACACTGGAAACTTTTGATCCAAGTACTGTTCTGGCGTTTCGCCACCAAGCTTCTTCACGTAATCCCTGATGTACGCCATAGCGCCAAGCCGAGCGTCCTCGGCCATCCCATCCTTCCCTGGTGTTCCCACCCCCTCCCATGCTTCAAAATGCTTGTAGGCATACCAAAGGACGAATGGTTCCAGCAGTTGCTTCTTGTTCTTCTGGCCCTTCCACACACCTTTCAGTCTCGCTATGTAGGTTCCGGCTATCGCCCCTCCACCACTCGCGCCCTTGGCATTGATGAAGGCATGCTCCATGTTCTCATTCGTGCCGTTCGGTTTGGTCCACTCTGTGGGGGGTGTGCGTGCAATTGTCGAGATATTGTTCTGCTTTTGGTACGCTTTATAGAGTTCGGTTGCCCGTTTTCTTGTGTCAGCACTATCTCTCTGCTCGGTCTTGTAGACCCCGTTCATCGCCTGCATCCACGCAGCCCAGCCACCGCCCCGATTAAAGCCCTTACCGTGCTCAACAGAGTACAGAAGCTTGTCCAGGCCCTGCATTCGCGTCATCAGGTTGTCGCGCTGACCCCGATACTTTCCAGCCTGTGTAACGTCGTACTGCAAAGACTGAAGCCGAGCCCGACCCAGGATGGACTCATACACTGCGGTTGGTGACGCGGTTCTCTCGGCCATTTGATTCTCCTACGTCAGGTCCAGGTACAGCACAAGTAGCTTGTCACTCGACGTGCTGGTTCCACCAGTGTTGTTGATTGTATCCGATTTAGTGATGGAAAACTCGCTGGTCAAATCAGTGATTAAACCGCTGGTTCCATTCTGCTCATAGACGTAGATAAGCTCATCGCCAATCGAGATGCCGGTGACCGTGTGATCACCCGCACTGCCTCCACTGATCACAGCCTGAGCCATGAACTTTCCAGCAAGATGAGTCTTGAGCACTGATTGCGCTGCCAGGAGCGCAGAATTGACGAAACCATCAGCAAACAGGGCTCTGGTTGCTGTGTCCGCCAAGAAGGTTCCAGTCTTGATTAGACCCAGCAAAACCGTGTTGGTCAGGGCCCCACCGGCAAATGCATAAGCGATTCTGTCTGACGTGAAGACGCCAGCATCCACAGTGTCCTCAAAGGAGTCCTCTTCGATTCCAGAGCGTGCTTGCGAACGTCTACGCTTCCGGGCTGAACGACTGGGCTCAGGCGTCGGCTTTCGAGAGATGTACCTTCCGTTGAGCCATGGCACTGCTATTGCCCCGGAGGCGGTTTAAAGGTGCCTGTGGCTTTATCAAATATCCAACCTTCTGGCACCGGACTTTGGGCCTGAGGCGTGGGGGGGGGCTGGCCATACATGCCATACGGATATCCGGGCACGCCAACCGGAGGCTGGACGCCAAACGTACTAATCTGAGGCTGGATGCCAGGCGTAAACGGCATCATCCCCATTGTTGGTGGATTTGCCTGGTGCTGAGCCAAGGCTGCCTGCGCTACGCCAGCCTGCTGCGTAAATCCAGCCTGTTGCTCTTGGAGCCTGGAAATCCTGGGGGCAGTCTTTGCCTTGTGGGCTGCGATGCGGGTTTCAAGATCAGCAAGCTTGGACTGACTGGCTTGGCGCGCTTCGAACTTTTGAAGCTCTTCGTCCTCGACCGGGGCTTCCAACGTTCTGCCCTCCTTCCACGTTCTATATCTTGCTTTTGCTTCAGCCTCGAAGTCGCCAGACCGTGGGTCCTTGCCTTCGGGCGTGGACCAAAAGGCTTGCCCAAGCCCAGCTTCCAAAGCACTCCGCTCAGACTCAAGCCCCTTGGGAGTCTGCTGGAGCTTCGTAATCTTCTCTCCAGCCCTACCCGCCTTACCCTCAAACTTAGTCTGCTCTTCAAGCAGGTGAGTCCCAAAGTCCGCAGGAGCGCGAGTTGCTGCCCAGATGTTGGTCGCAGCCAAGAATGACTTCAAGAATGCCCCACGCTTCTCGTCTTCACGCTTCCGCTCGGCACCCTCAACCTTCTCCTCCAGCGCATGTTCTTGTGTAAGCTGCTCCCTCGCAAGTTCAGCACTCTGTACGCCAACCTGGGCACCAGCCTGTGCAGACGCAGTACCAACAGTAGCCGCAAGCCTTTGCTGCTGAGCAAGAAGCTGCCTCCGCTTCGCTGGCGATGGGTTCATCGCAAGCTGATCGCTAATCGCGCGCGACTGTTGACTGACTATCTGCTGAGTTTTACCAACCGCTGCATCAATCCGAGCATCTTGAACATCAAGGGGGATCCCCTTCTCGGTAGCCTTACTCTTCTTGAGATCAAGCTTCGCCTGGACCAGTTCCCACGGCTCCTTGAGTAGGCTGGCGAACTCAACCGCTGCTGGGACTGCGTCGGTCAACGCACCTTGAAAAAGTGACGCACGCTGAAGTTTGACGTAGTACGCCTCGGGGGTCATGCCCCTGGCAAGAATCTGGTCTGCTTCTTCGGGCTTGTCTGGCATGTCTTCCCCTTATCCAACCGTCGAGCGGCCATAAAGTTCTGCAATCGAGCGGTCGTAAGGTGTGCCAGGCCCACTAACTGAGGTTTGTGTTGCAAGAAAGGAGTCATCCGCAGTCGCTGGAACCTGCGCCAACATGCCGTCTTTGGCCTCTCGGGCTGAGGTCTCAGTAGCAATCGCTGCCTGATTCTTCTGAGCCTTCTCCGCAGCAGCCTGAGCTTGCCGCTGCTCTTCTTCGTGTCGCTTCCTCATGCGCTCAGCGCGCTGAGCCTCATCCTTGGCACTGCCCGCCCCGGTAATCGCACCAATAGCAGTGCCAGCCACAGCACCAAAAATAGCGCCGCCAGGAACAGGGATCATGCTGCCAATCTTGGCACCAAGCGCAACGCCAGTAACTGCCCCGGAGAGAGCGCCGGTTGTCTGCTGTTCTCGAACATACTCAGATGCCATTGCTACCTCATCCTTATCTTATCAAAGCCGCATCAGATCGACGATGAAGTTTCGGCCATCAACATAGCAGTGCTTGTGAGAGGTCTGCTTTCCACCCTTCAATCGATACCAGGCCCGGTAAGAAACCTTGTTGACTCCAGGCGTCAACTCCAGCGTGTCTACAAACGAGACCTGCTGCTTACGGAAGTTGTACGAAGCTCCAGACCTGGGGTAAATCCGGCGCTGCGTGTGCCTTCTGGCTTGAGGTCCAGACCCATCCATCGTGTCGACCCACAGCATGAACTCTACGAAGACCTGACCAAGGTACCTCTGGTTCTCATAGCCCTGGGAGCTTGCGTCTTGAATCAACCAAGTGCCGACATCGCGACTTGGGACGTTCTTGTTGTCCACCTCTCCGCCGGATTCAAACGCATATAGCGTACCCATGCAGATGGCATTCATGTTGGTGCTTCCATCCACATGGACGGTACAAGACATCCCCTCAACAGGCTGCCATACATTCGCATCGAACTTATACGTCTCGTAGTGAGTACTTGAGTCACCAGGATACGTGCCAAACGTCTCGTCTTCGGTACACCCAAGCTGTTCATGCCTGTAGTAGCGGTCAAGCTTGTTGTGGGTCCGATACCGGTAGTGGGTATCTGAACTCACCCCCTCAACGCGCGGAGCCGGGGCATCATAAAACTCAGGCTTGAAGATGAGATCTGATGTGACCCACGCCTCATCAGTCTTCAAATCAGTCTTTGCGACTCGCCCATTGATAAACCTCTGAAACTCAATGAATCGGTCACGGAAAGACTGTGCAGTAACTACGCTACCTGACGCAAAGTCCGCCCAGATTGTCGGATAAACCGGCATACTACTTCTTCACCTCAACAGCACTGAGGTGCATATATCGGACCTTGAAGCCGGGATAATCAACAACAGAGCATCCGTCAGAACCCCCAGCACTAACCCCACCCGCCGGAACAGTGCTTCCACTGGGAAGCTCTGCATAGCCAAACAGCGCAAAATGGACCTGAGCAAGGTTATCGCTGGGACTGAACAGCCATGATGTTTGGTAAGTGAAGTCATACTTGAAGTTCATTCCACGAGTGTTGTTTATGGGCCAAAACTCATGAACCCCACCATCATGCGTGCCGCCAGCCCCAACATATGCTGTATTAAACGTCGCCTCGCCCTCATAACCACTGTCGTAGGCAACAGAGCTTGATGGAATCTTGCCGCTCCATGCCAGTTCAAAATTCTGAATCGTACCGGCGCACTCGTTCGTGTATTCAGCCTCATCAGCCCCAGGAGTAAGCCCCGTGGTGTTTGTTGAGTATCGCAGTCCCATCGTGATGATTGGACACACGCAATCACCGAATGTCCTCGCCCCATAGTCATCCATTATGATTCGACAGCTTGCCCGAACAATCACCTCTTCACCAAGCGTGTTCCCACGAATGTCGCTGACGGTCACATACTGGGGGGCTCCGCTGTTGTTTTTCACAATCCCATCAGTCTCATACGATGAGCCTGAACGAAGCGTCAGGTTTGTCTCTATGTTTTGCTGCAAACTAATCGATACCGGCGCTTCAAATACGGTATTCGGCTTAATTACATCCGCAGTTAGCCCTTCATGACGAATGTTTGCGTGAGCAATCTCAACGCCTCGCACACTCGCCTGCGTTGAGTTGATTGTAGAGGATTGAAGATCATCACCCTCTTTGATCTCATCTGGCTTGATGCGCGCCATTTCAGTGCTTCCTGTATGACACGAGCAAGTTTCGGTCCCTTACACGACAATCCAATCCGAAGTTTCCATCCCTCACCGGCATTGGCGTTGGTGCTGAGCTTGTTGTCGTTGAAAACTTAGAGGTGAACTTTCCACGCTTTGGGTCATCTCGATATTTAGCGTTCAAGCCTTTCCTGTGTGCATAGAGGTCAGACAACAACGCCGCTCGCGCCTGTAGCTCGATGCGGTGAAATCCAGCAGATATTGGAGTCACGCCACATAGAAACGTGCCACATCTATAGTTTCCAACATGAATCCAGCCGCTCTCCGACACCGGCTCACCATCCACCACAATCCTCAGCTTGAACGCATAGTAGTCAACAGCCAGGTCTTCCCACCAACCTTGGGGGAAGTTGCCATGTGTCATTATGAAATCGGCAGCAGTACTACCAGGGGTGGCGTCTGGACTCGTTAGAGAAGCGGCGGACCCATGAAGCTTCACGTTGTCACTAAACCCGACATCATAGCTAAATAACGAGTCGGTAGAGTGTGTTGAGAGGCCATGACTGGTCCCCATCCAGCCACCAGGAGGCCGACTGCGAAGTGCCTGTGCTCGCTGATAATCCTCGTGTGTGCGACCAACAAACGGGTTGTCGTTATCAGCGGTCTCAATTGAACCAGAAGCATCCAACGTATCTTCTCTATGGACACCGTTGCCTTGCCATGTCCATGTCGCATTAGCCTCACAGATAGCCCAGCCATCGGTGTTGGCCTCAAACTCCACTGAAGGCATTGAGACGCCACCTGAATCCAACGTCTGCCACCCAACAAAGCCATTGTTCAACAAGAACTGATCGGAATTATCCGTCGATGAGAACAAACGCTGAAATGCGCGGTTCCTAACCATCGTCGAGTCAATGCTCTCCCTGTTCGCCAGATTATCGGCATCAATCCGCCCATTGACCTCATCCACAAACTCGGACAAATTTCGATTCCAGTCATCAGGAGAGATGATCTCCTTTTCCTCTGGGTAAACCTCAGGAAAACGGGTCGCCATGGCTAATTACCCCCCTCATCCAGCGCATTGGTCAGCAACCGAATATTCCGCTGCTCTCCAACCTTAGCATTCATGTCCCAACCGAAAAGCTGGAACCTGTTTGCAATGTCACTGTCCTCATCCTGACTAAATCGAACCTGAATCTCCTGCACCAGTTCCTTGTGCATGTGGCTAATGTCGAACCGGAGAGAGACGGGCTTGTGGTAGCCCCACTTGCCGCTACTGTCCCATGCCGTCGTGCTGTAAACCGCAAGCGGATTCACCAGATCCTTGTGGGATACCATGCGGTCTGAAGTCAAAGCCAAGTCGATAGAACGGTTGACCCTGAAGTTTACGTTGACCTTGCCGTCGCCATACCCAAGCACATAGCAATTTACATAGCCAAGCTGAATACCCTTGAAGACACTCCCAAAGTCCAGGGGAGCCGTCTCATAGTACGGGTAGTCACGCCTCGACGTGATGGCCCCAAGGGCCGTCTGGTCACCAACACCAGAAGCGCCAAAGACGTTCTTTCCTCGATACCCATTACTGAAGACATGGACACCGGGCATCGTGGAGTCGTGACTTCCAAAGTACAGATAGTTCCGCTCATCGCGGACCTCTACAGCGCACTGGATTGGGTAGTTCTCCCTGAAACTCCACGCGCCGACTTCATAATGGAAGACCAGCAATAGGTTGTTTCGTTGCCCGGTTGTCGGGATGCAAAGCCAGTACTCTTTTTCCTTCCGATTGATGACCCCAACAGCCCCGATAGCGTTGCTGCGGTCCATTCTCTTCAGGGTTTTCTTGATGGGCACTGACAGGTCCACAACGCCTGTGATTGTCCCCGTGTTCTCAAGCGCACCCTTGAGTAGGTAAACGCCGTCCGAGCCCAAGAACGCCAGCCCTACACCCGGCAATTCCTTGATGCTGTTCGGGGCGGTACACCCAACGTCTTCATTCAGCGTCACAATGTCGAACGCGCCCGGAGAGCCCTTGACCAGATAAATGCCGCGCTGCTTAAACACAACCAGAGCATTCCTGGTGGGGTGCATGCCTGTGATTTCGCCAGAGTTAGCGCCACCCACATCAAACGAGTTGAACAGCGGGAAGACTTCAGGCATCCCAGGGGCACTGTACCGAACCTCATTCCCCGGCATTCCCGCCAAGAAAACAGTGTTCTTAAAAACCGATATGTACCGGGCTTGCGATGGCCATGCGCCAAAGTCTTCGGGGTCTCGAAGCTCTCCCACGTTTGAGTCTGGTACACCATCCTCAATTATGGCCGTCTCGTTGTCTTGAACTTCCTTGATGAAGTAAAAGTTCCGACCAGACTCAGGGAAGATGGCATCACCATTGTCATCCAGAAGGTCCCTGGTGCGGTACAATCGCCGGGCAACAACATCAGGCCCGCCGACAGGAATCGTCACGGCTGTAAACCGGCGCTTGCCCTGACAGCACTCGAATGTACACATGTCACTGGCTTCAGACATTTGGCTCTCTTGACCGCGCTTGTTCACAAACGTGACCCGGTACTGATACCCACAGAGCTTTCCGTCAGGGTACGTCTTTGAATCCGTGCTGTAACTGCCGGTTGGATTGCAGCTACCCAAACCCTGAGAGCGAACCCTCGTGCCAAGAAAATAGCCAGTGTCCGCACTTGGACCCGATGTGTTCTCTTCCTTCAGCAACTCTGAACGAAAGATGACCGTGGCCTCGGGAGCGGCGGGTGGGTTGTGAAAACCCGCACGACTGGTGGTCCGACCATCAAAACACACGGGCTCATCACGACCATTGATGATGTAAAGCCGACCACCAAAAGTAGCAGATTGAGAGCCCGCGCTTGTTGCGCTCGGAACAAATCTTGACCTACCAGAAACTGAAGCATCCCAGGTCTTGTTCTCAGAATCCGTAAGCGGCAAATAGGACGCCTCAGCACCCTCAAACCCGCGCGGGTTTACCTTGGCAAGACCCCCAAGCGCATTTTCAAATATGGTGTACCGAACCGCACCATTGTGCCGGGCATACCAATGAAGCGAAGTGATCCGCCCACCATCCGCCCACTCAGCCAATGAGGTTGAATTATCCAGGCTAATCAGGTCATACCCGCCCGCAGTCCTCCAGCCATCATTGAGGTCCCAAGACATCTCGCGAATGTCTGAGGCTGAATCAGGCGTGACACGCCACCGGTCATCAACACCACGTAGCCGGAATGTCTGGAAAGTTTCGGTTTTCATGTCTTAGACGGAACCCCCCAACGCTCAAGGTCGGTAAAAGTCTGATCAAAGCCTCGACGGACGTACATTCGGTCAGTCCTTGAGAGATACTTGCTCTTCATGCGCTCCAGAAGCGGAATTGCCCGCCTCTCATAGATGGTTGCCTGCTGCGCCATGCCATGCTGCAAGCAGATGTCTTGAAGCGCCAAATAAACCAGCAAATGATGATACTGAACCGGCCACATGGGCGTGTCCGAGTCATTTGTCAGCCCTCTCGGCCTCCGCAGATACCTGAACACAACCGGAAAATCCGACCCAGGTGTATACCAAGTGCGAATGTACTGAACAGGACCACCCTCATAGAGGTGCTCAAGCTCAGTCAAGACGCCATCGGTACTGATCAAAGCAGTCGTTAGGTTTACGTTGTCCGAGTAGTCGCTGGCAGTCGTAAGCTCAAGGCCCCGGTCATTGTAGGTCGTCTGGTCCTCGCGAAGTGTCGCGATGTGCCTCCAGGCACCACTACCAATCGCAGTACTGCCTTCAATCGTCTCAGCAAGGCGCATGCGTCTGTAGACCTTCTTCATCATGCCAGTCTCATCAGTCGCGAGGCCAAACGCAGATGGCTGCATCAAGCCTGTAAGCTCAACCCGCTGGGGGGTGCCGCCAAGGAATGCGATGTACTTGACTTGAGTGGTTGGTGACGGCGGAGACTCCCAGCCCGCATAGGTGAAGGTGTAGCAGTACTCATAGGTCGCTTTATCGACCAAATTCACACCGGTTGGACCAGCATTAAGCCTCACTCGCGGCGCAAACTCCGGTGGGTCCAGATTTTCGTGCGTCTCCTCAACACTGACAAACGAGTCACCAGTACTGTCCCGGTCAAGGAACAGGAACTCTTCCTTTCTCGCGTCCAAGAACGTAAATCGGCCCTTCTCCGGGCCAGTTATGGTCTGCGAGGAGGTGTAGACCGCGCCAGATGGACTTGACGCCGGGTCTGTGTATGTGACCGTCTCCTTGCGGCTGAGTCCACGGTCCATCATGCCAAGGACCTCAACGCAATCCCGAGGCAGAGCGTACTTCTCGTACTTGATCTTCCAAGAATCGCTGGTGAACGCCCCCGGAGTCCTATCAACGATGATGTGGCGAGCGGTTGGGCGATGCGTGATCAGGTAGTTCTGGTTGTCAATCTCCAAGATTTGTCCAACAACATCAGGGTTGAAGAGCATTCGGTCTGAAGTGCCAACCCCTGTAGGCAACGAGCCAACCCGACTGTTGCTAAACGTCAGGCTGTTAGTTGCAGAGCCGGTGACCTCCTGGCGAAGAACAAGCTCGGACTTTTGCTGCATGAACAGCCAATGGTACTGGCTGGAAACCTGCAAATAATGCCGGTTTACGACTCGCGTGACAATGTCCCTGTACTGCTGAAGCTCAGGGTTGTAGTCCAACGCAGCGTTGATTTCTTCTCGGATACCCTTGAGGTTCACGACGCACTCCTAAAAGAAAACCGGCAGCCCAGGTATTGTACCCCGGCTGCCGGTAGTGGGCGCGGAGCCCGGTAGCGAAAATGGCTTAGAAGAAGCCCTGATCGACGATCATGACATCAGCGTAGTTAGTCACAGCAGAGTCGTCCTCAAGGCCAACAGCGATAACTGCACCGAAAGTGGTTTCGGCCAACATACTTGCCATCCCAATCGTTCCACCGCTAAGTGGGCCAGTGAGGGGAAGGCCCTCATCGCACCCTCCATTGACGTATGCATTTTCATACTTGCCAGCGGTTTGAACGACTACATTTGCGCCAGCAGCAACGGTTTCAGTCGCAACACCAAGCGTCAAGCAGTTCGCTGTCACACCACCAGCAGCACCAACCTCTGCGTTAGCGCATGAAGCGCCAAGACCATTGGTGGTATCACCGGTAATTGATACGAAGTACCCCTTGGTACATGCAGCCGACGCATACAGCGTCACGAACTTCTTTGGAAAATGATTGACGCCATCGACGCCATCAATCTTATGAATAGCCATTTTGTACTCCTACTCTCGATACATTGGCTTTGGGGTAGGGTGAGGGCCAACATGACCCCCACCCAATCTAAGAAGACTTAGAAGGTTTCCAGGTCGAACGCGACACCGCTCGAACCGAGGTGCTTGGCGATCAACTGACCACGGCACCGCAGCTTGGCGGCGCGAACGTCGTACTCACCAGACACAGTCTCGAAGTCCGACAGGTCGAAGTAGCCCTGCGGATCCCAGATGGTGTGGATGTCGTTGAGGTTCAGCATGTAGAAGCTGATCGGGTCGCCAGTGGTGACCGTGCCAGCAGTCGGCATGTTGCGCTCGACGTTGATCTGCACACCATCCCAGTACTCAACCAGACGACCGCCATCGATCTTGCTCTGGTCCACGTACCGCTCATGGGCCTGAAGAGAACGCTTCAGGTTCTTGAAGCCAGCCCGAGAGGCCAGAATCACGTTCGGGTCACCATTCGGAGACACGGAAGCAATCTCGACCTTCAGGTCATACAGGCCAGCAAGACCGTTCGAGTTGAACGAGCCAGCACCATCGAACATCTGGTTCTGCCAACCAGTCTTGGACGAGTAGGTACTCTTGCTCACAGAACCAACGGTGTTGCCCTGGGAGCCCACAGCCTCAGGCTCAAGGAAACCGTGATGGCTACCAGTCGTGACATCAAAGCCATTCAGGGTGTTCCAGTCCTCCCAGCCAGCCTGAGAGCCCTGCACCATCTGCTTGACATACTCACGCTTGAGTGCGTTTGCAGTCATCTTGGTGCGACTCTCGATGATCGAAAGAACAGCAGCGTCACCCTGGTTGGTCATCTCCTCCTCAGAGGAAATCGCCACGGGGCGGACAACGTGTCCCCAATCGTACTGGGCAGGCTTGAACACATCCTCGACCGTCAGGTCAATGCGCTCGAAACCAGTCTGCATACGAGTAGTCGAAGAGTGCTCACCGAACCCAAGAGGAATCACGATGCGGGTACCACCAGACTGAACCGGCTTGCCTGCGCCATGAACGCGCTCGGCGGCATCAAGGAAGGCGGTGGTCTCGTGAACATTGTCACGCCACTCCTTCATCAGGATATGCATCGTGGTCGACAAAAGATCATTGCCGATTGTTAGTGAAGTGGTAGGCATCTCAGGCTCCTAAGTGATTCCTTAACGGACGGTGTTGGAGATTCGTTTTGCGGCTTCAGGGTTTGCTTGCAACCAAGAAGCAATGGACGCCGCGCCTTGCTTCTTAATATCAGGTGGGATGTCCTCTACTCCGGGCGAACCACTCATGGAACTACGCTTAACCTGGCGCGCAGACTCTGCCCGAGCACGACGCTCAGACTGTGCGCGCTTCTGCTGTTGCTCCATAATATTACGAGCCTTGATGATCTCGTATGCATCCTGAGTTGAGAGCGGACTTGTTGTCTTTTCCCGGCCTCGTACAAGAGTCGCGACCGTCTTCTTAAAGGCTGGGTCGCGCATCTCAGGATGTGTATCAAGGAAATCAAGATACGCTGACTCCTGCTTGCGCTCAACAGATGCTTCACGCATCGGTTGGAACGCCTTTGTCAGGCCCTCAGCAATACCCTTGTTGATTCGGGCCTCGATGCCCGCCTCACTCATAATGTCAGGAAGCTCATCATCTGAGACGTTCATTGCGTCCTTGACCCGTGGGTCGTCGATGACCGCAGCGAACTCGGCCTGACGGCGAGCAAAGTCACGCTCAAGCGCATGAACAGCGTCTTCACGCTGCTGAATCTTCTTATCAAACGAAGCCTGCTGAGACTCAAGGGTCTTCTGCTGCTGCTTATAAGCAACGCGGAAGTTGTGAAGCATCCGCTTGGCTACAATCGGCAGTTCCTTAATGTCCTGCTCTGTAATCTTGTCGTAGAAGCCATCAAGCTTCAGGTCATCATCATCAATCGTCTCAAACATCGGGTCAAACGACTTCGCTGGCTCTTCGCGCGGCGCAGGCGCGGGCGCAGGCTCTTCGGGCGCAACCTCTTCAGACGCACTCGCCTCTACCGGAGCCGCATCAGTGGACTCAGGAACATCTACCAACGCCGCCAGATCAGCCGCATCAACTTCCGGCTGAACAGACTCAGAATCACTCACCGTCTCGTCACTCACAATCTCTCCCTCAGTAATGTGGAATGTACCACTCATTCAGTGTTTCAAGCAAGATACTACTACGCTGGAGCCGAGGTTTCCATTCCAGCAGCAAGAGTCTGGTCTTCTTCAGACATTGCCTCTGTAACCGGAGGCGGCATCTCGGCCTCTTCTGGGGCCTCCATCTCACCAGGCGGCTCCTCAAACGCAGCGATAAACTTCTTATCGGACCCCATACGCTTCAGTTGCGCGGTGGCCTTGCGAAGCTGGGTGTCCGAATCAAGTTCCATAGGATCAAAGTAGTACTTGCTCTCGAACTCACCCTCCCCAACCACCTTGGTTGCTTCAGAAATCGCAACAAGCGGGAGGAAAAGCTCAGGCGGAAGCTGCTGGTCCCAGCGGTTCTTCTCTGCACCCGAAAGATCAACCTCAACCTCAGGAATGTCACCACCACCAAGCTTGCCAAGCGTGTCATTAAACTGACCAACAAGGTTATCGATCACCTTGATCGAATACGGCTTACTTGGAACCGGCGCAGACTCGGCAATTGCCATCATCTGCTGCATCTGCGGGTCCTCGCCCTCAGGAGGCATCATCTCTGCCTCACCCTCTGGAGGCATCATCTCTGCCTCACCCTCCATGGGAGGCGCTCCCTCTGGAGGCATCGGTGGCGCACCCGCTGGCGCACCGGGGTCTTCAGCGTAAAGTCCGGCCTCTCCGGGCAGGCGCTCTCCAGTTCGAGGATCAATAGGCATCTCAATCTCCTGAGTGGCTCAAATCATACCGCGATCACGCGCTTTGCGGTAGTTCCGAAAAGCTGGTGAGTTGTCAAGACGGTCACAATAGTCAGCATAATCTCTTTCGTCCCGCTCGTTTTCATCATCCATCTTGCGAAACTCGCTCTCCAAGTCCCAATCCCCATCTACAGGAGTCAGGCCGCGCTGCTTGCAAACCTCGGCCCGATGCGCCTTGCTTTGAAGCATAACGCCAAGCCCCCGGTCATAATACGGGAAACGCTCACTCCAGCGGTCAATACGCGCAGACGGCACCCATCGTGAATCTGTAGCAGAACACTGTGGGCACTCCTGGTCATCTTCAAAATGTTCGCCAACCCGAGAATCAATAAGCTCCTCGAAATCGTGCTCACAAGCATTACACCGGTACCGATGCATCACAAGGCCGTTCCCGCCTGAAACCTTACGCTCCTTGTCATCAACCAGCGTAAGAGACTGGGCCTTAGACATCCGAATCACATACTTCGCGCTACCACCACAGTCTGCGCATTCGATGACACTTGGGCGCGCATCAAAACGAAACATCCGATCTTGTTCAGACCCGCACGGCTCACAACGAAAACTATACAGGGGCACCGGCTGCTCCAATAATCTGACCAATCATCTGCTGCTGCTGCTGGGGCGGCAAAGCCTCAACCTCGCTGAGAATCTGCATCATGTTTGCGTCATTCTCAAACAATTGCTTCAAGGCCACCAACGCCTGCTCGGGCGGTAACTGACCAACCTCAGCCATAATCTGGGCCATCTCTTGGTTCTCCCCACCCGGAGGAGGACCCTGTGGCGGCGCTCCCTGTGGCGGCGCTCCCTGTGGCGGCGCTCCGGGCATCATCTGGGGCGGGCCTGCCTGTTGGGGCGGCTGCTCAGGCTGCTCTTTCTTCTGAGCCTTCTGCTCTTCCTCTGCCGCCTTAGCTGCCGCCTCCATTTCCTCTGGATGCAAGTCCTTCGGGAAATCAAACCGCTCAGCAATAACCTTCATGTATGAACGAGCGAACACACCAGCAGGTCCCTTGTCTTGCGACTGCTGCCAGAGCGCAGAATAAGGCTCCATCAAAGCCACAAGGTTCTGCTGCATCGCCGCATCGGTCAACGGAGTCCTGCCGCCCTCGATAAAGCTGACCTCGAACTTGGCGTCCAAATCCTGAGCAGTGACAATAATCTTGTCACCACGCTCCATCAGAACCAACGCCTCCTGCTGTACAGCAGTGACATCACCAACCTGCGTAGTGCCAAGGTCGCGAACTGAATCCTCATCAACATAAGGCTCTTGCTCAGCAGAAATACCCTTAACCAGAGCCTCTTCCGCTTGGGCCTCATCCTCCTCCGATGTCGCCGCCTCCTTGTCAACAGCCGAACCAGTCAGCATCGCCCCAAGTCTGGCAAGCTCATCAGGGCGCATATCATCAAGGCTATTCTTGCCTGTGGCCTTCTCTGCAAGCCGCGAGAACTCATCCCCATCAACATCCTCGCCAGCCTTCTTGGCCAACTCCTTGATGCGCTCAACGGTCCACTCTTCAGCCTCTGCCTCTGTCTCTGTCTCTGTCTCTTCAGACTCTGCGTCACCAGATGGCTGCGCTCCAACCTCAGCAAGCTCAACATCTTGCTCTTCATAGGCACCAGCCGAATCACCAGTATCCTGCATGCAGGCAATAAGGGCGCGCAAGACAAGCGAAACAAGACCGCCAAGCCACTGGTCCTTGATGTTGCCATGCATACCGAATTCAGACTCGGTGTACTGCATCGCAGTCTGAACCTCAAAGGCCGTCGCCTTCGTAATCATCCCGCGCGCCTGAGGACTCGTGCCAATCACACGCTCAAGGTCATTCTCGACATTCCCGACGTAGTTCCAGATGTTCGGCGATATCGGAGCGTTCTGAATTGGGATGATGGCGTCACCAAGCGGACGCTCAAACCCAGACTCCACCTCAAGAACCAACCCGTCATGGCCCTCGGTCAAGTTCGTCATCTCCTCCGCGCTAAACGTGCCCTTCCGAGTCACATACTGCCGCGTGTCCTTTCGCGTAGACATCGCAAGAAACGACCGGTACGAGTTCAACTCGCGGAACTGAGGCATCAATCGAGCGGTGTGAGCAATCCCGCGAAGAGGGAACTCTGGCTCATGATTGAAGATCAAAGGAATCACATGCGGAGCGGGCTGACCGTCAGGCTCTGCAAACGGAAGCGGCCCAACCCAGACGGGCTCCTTCGAGATTCCGCCCTGACCCAACACATAAATCTCAAGACGCCCCTGGTATTCAATCTCAGGATTCTCAGGATCGCGGTACGTATCGACCAAGTTGCACAACTCAAGAACACGAACAAACGCAGACTCGTCTGAAAGCGCAGTCTTTTCGTCTCGACGACCCTTCGGCTCGTCATCAGACGCAATCGTGGCATTACTCAAAAAGTCGAGACGACGAGTGCCTGCCAACTCTTCCAGGCCATACTCACGCTCAACCTCAACCTTCGGACGGTAGTAAACGTGGCCACGGAATCGCTCGTCATCCACATCGCCCACATCCCGGTCGAGGAGCATCTCCCACCACGGGACCACTCGCATCCAGACGCGGTCCAGAGGGCTCCCACGGCCTGAATGGTAGCCAACCTTGACCCCAGACCCAGGATACAACAGGCCCTGCCTGAGGGCCGTCATCACACGCTGGTGGATCTTTGAAGACGACAACCAGCGATTGATCGCAAGCTCTGCCTTCTCAGCATCACCCTGGCCAGCCGGGTCCTGACTGAGCACTGCACGACTCGCGCGAGGATACAACGCACCCAGATACGAGGAAAGCACGCCCCATAGACGGTTTACCTCAATCTCAATCTCGGTCGCACGAGGGTTGCGAGGCAGCCGCTCTCCCGCCATGTACTCCCAATACTTGGTCATGTACGTGGACTTGTACATCGCCCACATCTTCCGACCATCCCGCATGGCGCGGTCATGGGCCCTGACCTGATCCTCAACTACACTGGGAGTGATCTGGTCAGTATTTTTACCGTTCTCGGGCATCTCAACTACCTACTCTGACCGTATTGCTAAAAGGATTCTTGCGAGCATAGTAACGTCTGCGGCTGCGACGGGGAACCACCTTGGACTCCGGCATGTTCCGAAGGTTCCAGGCAGCAAGCATTAGCGCGTCTGCGTGGTCGTCGTGGTATCCATCCTGACCTTCGATCTTGCAGTTGATCTCACGGATGTGCATCAACTCCTGAACGGTCGTCAGGTCTCGCAGTTCAAGAGCATCCCCGTTCACAAGTTGGCGCAAGTGGGCATACCCCTCTTCCTTGGAACCCCGAGTGGTCGTCCAGTACTTAGGAGTCTTGCTCGCCTTTGCGCCAGGAGCAGCAGGCCTGTGCCACAAAGGAATCCCAGCCTTGATGAACTCCCGAATCACTACAGGCCCCGCTCCACCCGTATTTGCCTCAATCAAGGCCCGCGCCTTGTTGTAGTGAGCCGCAAGATCAATAGCCTTCTGGGAGAACAGGATTTCACCACCCTGATTCATCGATAATGACGCCACTTGGCGTCCATCTGCACTCAAAACCTGGGCCACAGCGTAGTCACCACCCGTACACCACGACGGGTCCACGCCAATCGAGTAGTTCATACCCGGATATGGGCGCTCATAAATCCGAAGCTCACCCTGGACGGGCTTGATGGTCGAAATCACCTGATTCAAGTAGTCAGAATCAAACCAACTACCGTCAAAAATGGCGAATCCGTCCTCTACAGTAAGCGGATACTCCCGCCTGAATCGACGCAAGCCAATCCCATTGACACCATGAATCTTGTCATGTCGCCAATAAAGCTGCTCAATGGTGAGGTTGTGGCGCTGCTGTAGGTCCCATTCCCCCTGGTCAGGCTCCCACCCCTGCGGAACCTCCGCCCGATATGCAGCATGGTCCGACCATTTGAAGAAACGGAACCGAACATTCTTGTCCCCGTTCCGCTGCGCTTCCAAAGCAGACATCACCTTTTGATGAAAAAGGTTCCCAGGGCCGTCTGCGGTGGAAACAATGATGATCTTGCGATGCGGACCCTCGTGCATCGTAGACGTAATCGAGGCCCACACCTCTTCAGCATTCGGCCAGAACGCCAACTCATCTGCATGCAGCCGCTGATACGTCCAACCACGAGCCTCGCTCTTGCCCCCAGCCGTCATGCACCGGAAACCAGCAAGCGTGTCCTGAAAGATCAACTCCCGCTTGTTCGAACGGTCAATCTCCCGCTTGAGCATCTTCGGCAAGGAACGGTAGTAGTGCCGAATACGCCCAAAAATGGCGTCTGTGGACTCATACGAATCAGCCGCAACCAAACACCGCACCGGGTCCTTGCACCAATACAGATAATTGAAATTGTACGCCGTCGCGACCGTCGTGTCCCCAATCTGGCGAGGCTTGTAATGAATCACCGTCTCAGCATCAGACTTGAAATCATCCAACGCCAGGATCTGCTCATAGAAGGGCTCATCAAAGCTGCGCTCGATTCCCTTCTCATCGATGATCTTCAGACGACTGATAAACTCTGAAGGCTCCTCAGCCAGCCGCTTCAGATGATGCTTGTCAGCAACATTCACTACGCCTCACCAGTCGGAAGCTTCCAACGGTCTCCACCAGACTCGCCAAAATAACCCCGAAGCTCTTTAAGCTCTGTCGATGTCTGGGCCTCCTGCTTCGCGTTGCGAGACTCAAATCGAGTCTTGGCGTACTGGCGATACGCCCAGTCCTCACCCTCCTGCATCGCGTCACGAATGCCAACCCAGAACTGCGAGTCCATGCTCTTTAGTTCCTCTTCGCTGACCTCCTGAATCATCGGGAACTCCTCAAAGAACCAAACCTTGAACTCGTTACTCTCCGAAAGCCACCGCTGCCAAACTCGCTCGTTGATCTTCATGCCACTGTAGTTCTTGGCCTCAGTTGCCTTGAACCACTCCCCACGGAAGTACTTCCCGCTCTTCGCCATCCGATACGCCACCTTCCTGAACTTCTCCTGCTGACGACTCGGCTTGAACTCGACATGTCCAGGGCTTGTCCACTGCTCAACTTCCGCACAGTCAACATGGCCGTCTTTGCCTACGTTGTAGTACATGCGCAACTTCGCTGGATTAAAAGGCTTTCCACTGTCGTCCGACATTCCAACCCCCTATTGACTGGCTAACGTGTCACACTTACCATGATTACACGCCAAAACACGAGAATACAACGATGTCCGATGACACCAAGTGGATCCCGCAAAGCAAACTCGTAGAGAGATTGCAGAAAACAAGACGCTTTAGAAATCCGCCCATAATCAATCTTGACTCGCCAGAAGCCAAGGTTCGATACCTGCACAAGCTTACCGACGAGTTCAAGAAAGAATGGGACAAAACAAACGAACGAAAGGCCTAAAACGGCACTTCCGGGTCGCCGCCTGCGCGCGCGCCTGTGCTCACGTTGCCATGGCCATAGGCCTGAGCCTGATTACCGTGGCTGTGGCTATTGTTCTGGCCGCCGCCCTGGTGCCTGCCCGCGCCATCGTTGTCTGAACGACCACCAAGGAAACGAACAGTGTCCGCCACTACCTCTGTGGCGCGACGGTTCGCACCCTCCTTGTCGGTGAACTCTCGGGTCTGAATACGACCCTCAACATAGAGTTCCTTGCCCTTGGTGCAGTACTTCGCCACATTCTCGGCGGTGCGGCCCCACACAGTGACCGTGTGCCACTCAGTGTGCTCGACCCAATCATCGCCATCCTTGCGGCGCTCGCTCGTAGCAAGCCGCAAGTTCACTACAGCAGTCCCGCCCTTCGTCTGACGAAGCTCCGGGTCCATGCCCAATCTACCAACCAAAATCGCCTTATTCACACTCATCGTTTCTTCTCACCTTTGTTCTTCCGCTTAGCGCGGATTTTTGAGTAACCAATCGCAAGCATCAGTCAGCGTAATCCGTTCTTGGCCATGTCGATTACCGCTTGATCTTCAGCGCCACACCAACAGCCTTCGTCAGGTCAGGCTTCTTCGGGGCCCGGCCCTGCAAGAAATCAACATCGCGCTCAAAGGACCCTTGGTCCTTCTTCATCCGAGGGTTCTCGCCAGTCATCTTGCGATACTTCTTCGCAAGCTCAAGTGCATCATCTACTTCCATTATTCACCTCTGGAGGGAGGAGGGGGGTCATAAAACGGGGACTTGGAATCCGTCGTGTCTCTTTCACGAAGCACCTCGCCTGCCGCAGAAACATACCAGATCTTGTCATCGAACCTCTCTGCGGTCCAAATATCGCCATCGATTTCAACATCCCAAGTCTCATCGGGCTCATCATCAGCATGTTCGGTGTCATATTGCAATTCTGCGGCATCCCGAGCAGCCATCGCCAAAGCCTCTGGGTCATCGTGCAGTTCTTCAGGTAGATGCTGCTTGTAAATATCTGTATTGGTTTGACCAGGCCCCTGAGGGGGGTCTTTCGGTCCTCCCGGCTCGCCAGTGTCGAAATCACCAGTGTCGAAATCACCAGTGTCAGGCTCGCCAGTGTCGAAATCACCAGTGTCAGGCTCAAATGTTCCTGAAATGCCAGACTCCTCTCCAGCTTCCTGAATATCTTCGGGCCTGTACTCTTCAGGGCCTGCCTTGGTGGGCCCAGGCTCCACATAAGGCTCAAAGCCCTCCATAAACTCAGCCTCAGTAGGCATACGCTCGTACTGAGGAGCTATAGGACCACCCTCTCCCATCTCAAGCTCTTCCGGCGTAGGAATACGCTCGTACTGAGGAGCCAGAGGAGACTCCTCCTCCTCAACCGGCGCGGGCTCTTCCCCGGTGAGAAGTTCTAAGTAACCACCACCAGGAATCGGCTCCTTTCCAAGCGCCCGGCGAATGAGATTCGGAGTACTAAGCTCAGATCCAGACACTTCACGCGCCAAAGCCAGGAGGCCCCCAACCCCCTGTCCCCCTACAGACGCCTTGCCAATCACCAACGCATCCCGAGCCACGCTCTTCACGAAAGCCCGAAGGCGGTTCTGCCGAATTTGAACCTCAAGCGCCTTGTCCCACTCCTTTATCGCGTCACGATAAAGCTTCTCTTTCGCAGGATCACGAGGAACCTTCCGCTTCTGCTTTATGGGGACATTCACGCGAGGAGGCGGCGCAGGCCTCGAAGCCCCCGCCCTGATTGAAGGAAGCCCTCCCCTCGTCGGAGGGACGCCACCTCCCTCGATATCCTGTGCCATCAATGAGCCAGGACCACCCTGGCCCTCAAGCTCATACCCAACAGGCGGCAACAAACCCTCGCGCCAATCCAACTGACCAGGCGCGCGCAGCATGTAGCCACCCTTAGACCGAACACGCTTCTCTACAGGCACATCCTGCTGGACCTGTGCCTCAACGATGTCCTCCTCCTTCTCTACAGGGAGGGGGCTGTGAAGACTCTTCCTGAGAAGAGCGTCAATGTCGGTAACGATGGCCATTAAGACTAATCCTCGTCCTCACCAGTCAGGACGCGGCCTCCCTCAGTCTCGAACCACATCGACTCCTCAAGCTTCTTCTCGTCCGTCTTGCGCTGCTCTGGTGTGGGAACACGCAGTTCCGGAGCATCCCACGGAATTGTAAAGTCACGCTCAATGTCCCTCATGCGCTGCTCTCGCGTGGGGGCCCGCAGTTCCGGAGCATCCCACGGAATTGTAAAGTCACGCTCAATGTCCCTGCGGATCTCGTCCCGCTTCTGATGCATCCAAGAAAGACCCTCATACGAGGCCAGACGTGACGCGCGCTCAGCAACCGAAACATCCCGCCCCGTCGAAATCTCCCCCAACGG